>Ga0310690_10000946_pt1 | contig 55871 bp, 83 predicted proteins | sample AusTroGonzalo_MG_2_FD_207661 | JGI IMG/M metagenome (GOLD analysis project Ga0310690, IMG submission 207661) | Bovine rumen microbial communities from tropical cattle in Woodstock, Queensland, Australia - Gonzalo_04 (v2) (version 2) | ecosystem: Host-associated > Mammals > Digestive system >... | reverse complement strand
CCAGCAACTCCTTGTACCGTACCAGAACCATTGTGGTAACCAGCAGGAATTGTATATGTGTCACCCTCCTGGACAGTTGCGGTAATTGCTCCTCTATAAACAATATTATCAATTTCAGTAGCTAATACATCTAGCTTGTCAGTACTTTCAGCAAGGCCAAATTCAATAAGTTTGTCCCTAATAGTATTTCTTGCAAGAGATAATCTACTAATTTCAGTTGCTGTACTCATAGATTCATTTCCTTTATATTGTTGCTAACAGAGCGTTTATATTACCTACTTCGGTATATACCGCTGCTGCTGTAATAGGTTTTGTATTGTCTTCTTGAACCGCATTAGCTTTATCAACAGACAAAACGCCGTTATTAGTTATGAGCAGATCACTTCCTACGATTATTCCGCCCAATGTCTCTGTTGTAGCAATCGGTATGTCCTGTACACCAGGATCAACCCACTCCGTTTCGTAGTCATTATCTGTAGCTTTAGCAAGTACTTGTCCAGTAGTACCTCCAGGTGCAATACCAGGTCCAATTAAACATGGGGACGTGTAAGAAGTACCATCAGTTAGTATAATGGTCATCGTTCCGTCGTCATTGAAGACAATGGATTGAATTCCAACATCATTGAATATTTCTGGAAGTGTTAATACACCGCCCTCAAACTGTGAGATAGTATTTAATTCTCCTCCAGTTAATTGAGCGACGATATTTAATTCTCCAACTAATTCTGGATTCACACTGTTACCTCTGGCATAATCTGAAGCAGACCTGAATTATAAGTACTAACTGTTCCGTTACTCATTACAATCTGAACATCCCAGTAATAAATATCACAGTCAATCTCTGATTGAGTATGTGTAATGTGCCAAACAGGAACACCGTCTTGTATACTGATGTCACCAACAAATACAAGTGTAGATTCACCTGAAGTACTTTCATTTACTACAGGTTCTTTCCTTACTTGGACACTTACAGTTTCTCCTTCCTGAACAAGATATTTCACGTAGCGATATTTTCCTGGGACAGACTTGTCTAAAACTCTTTGAAAGATTGGAAGTTCAACATATCCGTCATCTCCACGAGTTAATAGGAGTTTTGTTTTATCTAAGGTATCTATTGTAAGCAATTTCTTCTAACCTCCTACTAATATAACACATTAGAAGTATGTTGTATCATATCTATATACAATTTTCATTCAATCATTTGTTATAATGATTATATACAATTATGTAGACGAAATTTATATTCCCCTAACTAAATAATATAGCACAATATTAAACTAGTAACTACTAAGATATCTACTGTTATAAATAAAAAAAAATAGCTGAGATAAAGATCTCAGCTATTATAGTCTAGTTATTTATTTTTTACTCTTCAAGAAAGATCTTATCAAAGATTCCTTTCTCTTCCAACATAGGAAAGAATTCTCTCAAATAGTTTTGATACTCAAGAGAAGTTTCTCTAATCTTTCCATCTACTATCTTGTCAAAATCTTCTTTCCATTTTTCTGGAACAGAGAACACATAAGTTGCATAAGTGTTATCAAAATCATCATCATAAGAAGTTATGAAATTGGGATCTTTATAAAGCTCCTCTTCTCCAAATCCACAACCACGATTTGCTCCACCAACACGAGTGTATATCTCTATGTTACCATCTTGACTAACAAAACAATCACGGAATCGAGGCCACTCATCTTGCTTCCTACCCAACATAGGCATAATGAATACACATGCTGGATTGAACCCATTTGCCATATTATAGAAACTCATTTGTTATCTTCTCCTTACCAACCAAGAAATACTAGAGAGTTGTTATCCCAATCAAATGTTTTGTAAATACGAACAAGTTCAAAATACCCGTGCTCATATAACCATGAGTTAACAATACAGTCAGTCTTTTTATTAAGATTTCCGGGTCCGGTATTCTTCCACCAATAGATGTAATCTTGTACATGTTCTTTCAGTCTATCGAACTGAGGTCTAGTGTCCCACTCATTTGTAGAAGTTTCTGAGAGAAGATCTTGATACATTTTCTCTACATGTGACCTGTACCATTCGATGGCACAAAGAAGACCTTCTTCGTCAAGTACAATTGCTCCATAGTCTTCATATCTTTCATTTAGCTCGTCACTTGTAAATAATGAGTCACCGTGTTTATACATCTCGTCTGAATTTTCCCAGTACTTACCAAACTCGTATAGTTCTTCACCCAGATGATAAAGCGGGAAATAATACTCCTCATCAATACTATCGTACTCTACGGAATCATTACGGAACTTCTTCATAGTTTCAATAAATTCTTGTTCCGTCTTGCATTTCCTAATCTCATCAACAAGCCATGTATCTACAGAATAGATATACTGTCTATATCCCATTTTTATCCGTCCTTTAGAATAAGATTTAGTACAACTCCTACAATAAGTGCAAGAGCAGTTCCAGAAATAGTGAAGTTACCCCCACCGATAAACAGACCACTAACACCAATAGACACAACAATTGATACGATAAGAAGATTCTTTTGATTGTTAAGATCGACCTGCTGTAGCATCTTAACACCGCTATTCATAATGTAGCCATACAAAATGATTGCTGCTCCCGCAAACGCACAGCTCGGAATAGATGCAATAAATGCTTGGACAGGAGTAAATATACTAAGGAAGATCATCATAAGGGCAGCAGTAAGCGTAACTCTAACAGCCGCTACTTTACTAACACCAACACAGCCTACTCCTTCACCATAGCTACAAGTTCCAAGACCACCGAATACTGCTCCAACAAGATTAGCAACACCTTCTCCACAGAAGATACGATTTAGTCCTGGCTTCTTATATAGATCAACACCAATGATGTTACCAAGGGCAGCATGGTCACTTAGTGCTTCCATCATAGCACTAACTGTATATGCTGCATAGAGAATAACAATAGAAATAATATTGAATGATTTTGCAGACCAGTGGAGGAAAGCAAAATCAGGTCTAGAGAAAATAGATATACCACTAAACAGAGAAAGGTCTACAATAGAATATACGCCACTTACAGTAAGCAGTAGTGCATAAACATAACCCACAAGAAGACCTAGGAGGAACGGAATAGTTTTCATCATTCCTTTTGAGTAATGTGCAAACAGTGCGATAGCAACAAGTGTTACAAGAGCTACGCTCATTCCCCACATATTAACTACTCCGTCAATCTGAACATAAGTAGCAATAAATCCCATGAGCGTGATGCCAATTACCATAGTAACTGAACCAATCAGAGTCTTCGGGAACACTTTATAGATACTATCAACTGAAACCTTACTAAAGATAAATCCAAACAGACAATAAATAACACAAGTTACTAGACCGCCTAGAGCGACTGCAGGATATCCACCAACAGAAAGGGCAATCAAGACAGGAGCTACAAATGCACCGCTGTTTGAAATATACATAGGAGATTCAAATTTAGTAACAATCAAATAAACAATTGTAGCAAGACCTGCACCAAACAAGCCTCCGCTAACTGAAACTCCACAGATCTGACAAATCAAAACAGTTGCAACAAAAACGGAGAGAAGCAACTGAAATCCGAATGCTAGCATTTTGAAAAAGGGAACCTTATCTTTTACATTGTAAAGCATGTCTTACCTCATTTTATCCAATTTTACACTCATCACAAACATCATCGAGTGACATCTGACCAGGAATGTTTCTAACATGTTCTTGCTTATCAATCCATTTTTGAATTTCTTCAATTACTTCATCAATATTGCTTACAAGAACACCAACTTCTTTAATACAACCAGTTGTATAGAGATTCTGATATGAATACTGCTGCTCGCCAAGAGAAGAAGCTCCGCCCTTGTCCTTCGCTTCGCTATGAGTAAGATAACACTGTCTAGTATCAGTACAGATACCGATTAAGCACTTATTATCCCCACGTTTGATCTTCTCTCTAAAAATACCGATCTCAGTGCAAGTACCAGAAGGAAGTACGTCGCCGTCAATACACGCAATCAAGATGTCAGTATTATCGAGTCTTTCATTGTCAGCCTTTGCAATCTCTTTGGATCCTGCAAACTTTTTCTTACCTTCAACACCATTAATGTCAGTATTGAATACGGGGAAATACATATCAAGTTTATCACCAAAGACTGCAACCAACTTATTTCTCCATACCTGGCTCCTATAGAAATCTCCTTCAAAGAAGATGGGACCAGCACAATAAACACTATACTTCATATAACTCCGTAATATGCCTCCTTAAGTTTGTTCAATATATAATACAAGGGCCAGACTATTTCTAATCTGGCCTATTATTATGTTCTAGTATTACTCGTCCATAACCCCCAGGCTACCAACCCGATACAGATTCTCCAACTTAATCATCGAGATCGGGCTGTACTTGCCAGTGAAGTAAGAGTCGCGAACCATTTCTTTATTCTCGGAATCAAGCTGACTCACCATCGTCATCATTCCGTCGGGGTTGACAACGACATACTGGCTGACCTTGTTCGTACCCTTCTTAGTAGGATAGATCCTCAGGTAAAGCTGATCGGTTTCGGAATTCTTGTAGACCTTGTTCTTGATAATGGGGACGATGTTGCTCTTGTGAGAGGAAGAGGACTCAGGACGCTGGGACCTCTCTTCAATGACGAAACGAATGTTGCTGTAGTTAACACCAGTACGAACAGTGGACTGGCACAGACGATAGATCTTGTATCCCTGCTTAGAAAATGCAGCCTTCAGAGGAAGCTCTGTCTTGTAGCTGATCCGGAAGAACGAACCGGGGTGAATGTTCTCCAGTGCCTGAATAACCATTTCGTACGTCATCTCTGGGACCTCCATCATTTATTTTCTACAGTCTAATTATAATGTAAAAAAGTAAATGAATCAACTAACTTTCACTATATCGCCGCAGTAAAGCAAGAACTCGAAATGCTTATCAACAAAGGTTGCATCGTGATATCCTTCAGCAGAGAGTACTACGGATCCGTCTCCTGTGTTCTTTAATGTACAAGGCACCTGCTTGGCGTCAGTCATCCTTGCATATACAAGGGAAAGATTACTAGGCACAAGCCATGCAAGATACTTTACATCTTCAGGAAAGGTCAGATACGTTCTCTTCATTACTGTCTCCATTCAAGGGAAACTTCCTCAACTTCGGATTCTTCTTCAACAGCCAACGGTCTATTACATCGCTCAACTCAAGAGCACACTCATTGCAAACGTACAACTTCCTGCTACGAGACTCTCTGTAGTAGTCTGCTTTACCAGTAAGCCTCATAAAGTCAATCGGATTAGGAGATCCAGGAAAAGTCCTCTCACAGACTTCACAACAATAAGAATACTTAGGAGTAAACTCCTTCTTAACTTCAGGTTTCTTTTCCTCTTGCACAGGAATGGTTTTCTCTTCAACCTTCTCCGTAGCTTCAGCAAGAAGATTCATCTTCATGAGAGTACTTTTGTTTTTGCTCCCTTTAGGCCTACCTCTGGGCATATATTTACATCCTCCGTAATCTTATTGTAAGAGGAGAGCTCCGTCATCTGTCGGGTCGTATTGGTAGAAGGCCATCTAACAGAGTCTGTGAACGCTACCACGCTCTTCAGGTCGGCTCTTTCAGCCTCTCTCCTCTTTACATATATATTATAAGGTATTTTAACTAGATATTCAACTACCACTGAAAGATGTAGCTATTAAAATCTTGACCTTGAGAGATAATAGACTCGATAAGAAACTTTCTAGCGAAAGCGGACCTCTCCTCAGTCCATTCATCTTCTCTTTCAAATACTTCAACGGTAGCGGGGGACGGGAACATTCTTCGTGCAATTTCCGAAATCTTTGCACCGAGAAAACTTCCTTCAAGAACGTTCCCGTCATTATCTTTCTTCTCGGAAGTGGAAGGATAACTGAATGACAGGTGGAAGGGATTGCCCTGATCGTCCAGCTCGAACTTATCAATGACAACTCCCAGGCTTGCCATCATGACAAGAATAAGGTTTGTTGAGATAGTAGACTTAGGACGATCAGGCATCTCTTTTCCCTCCTTACGCCGCGACCTTAGCGGTCAGCAGAGAATACATCGCATCCACTGCCGGGTGACCGCCGATGATCTTTCCCCAGTTGTTTTCCTGATAGCTATCAGTGAGACGAATCGGGGCAGTGTGGTCAGCGAAGTCCGTCATCGCGTTGATCACGCCCCAGGCAGTTCCAGAGAACTGAGAAATGTCGGGAGCCTTCATGCACTGGAAGAAAGCATTCTTCAGGTACTCGACATTCTTGATCTTCCGAGCCGTATCCTTCTCCATGTCGACCGGGAAGATGGAGTCAAACATGACTTCCACTTCTGCATCGGAGACCTTGACCTCGGACAGGACCTGAGCCTTGCTATTCAGTGCTTCCATGTAAGCATCTGCGAGCTCAAGAGCCCTACGAGCCTCTTCCATCTTCTGCTCGAGATTGCCGATGTGACGAGTGGACCACTTTCTGCTAGCCTCACTAAGTGCGAGGTTCAGAGTGTTGTTGCACACCACGCGAGTCGGGGTCAGGCAGACCTGAACAGAACCCGTACCGTCATGAGTGTTAGTGAAGCACACATAAGTGTCGAACTTGTCACCAAGGATCATCTTCTCAGGAAGCTTAGCAAGAAGCCAGACCCTACGACCGTCGCTCAGACTGCCAGCGGTTTCATATCGGACATCTCCGCCAATCAGCCCATCAGTGAAGCTAAAAGCCTCAGCGTTCTGAACGATCTTGTACCGACCAGAGACGATACCGAGAGTGCTGTTATCAGAGCTACGAGCAGTGCGGAAGTACTTCGGGATCTCCTTACCGTTCTCGTTATAGATCGGCTTCTTCTCGACCGTCCAGTTCAGGCCGGCCTTCTCGATCGCTTCCTCGCTGGTCAGTGCTTCCTGGACAGGAGTACCAAGACCATGCCAGGGGACAAACCTTCCATTCTGTTCATTGGAGGTGTAGAAAAGGGACTCAACATTAGCAGGCATTGTAATTCGCTCCTTTATTATTTATTGTTTACAGACTTATTATAATATGTAATTAAGAAAGAATCAACTATTTGTGTTGAAAAGATACACTTCGTGACGAAGCTTATACTTCTTCTCATAGGTCTCTTCGAGCATATCAGAGAAGAGCTTGGCCTCGGTGTAATCAAGAAAATAACCCTCTCTGTGTTCAAGAACGTGGGTAATAGGAGACTCCCACACAACACAGACAAGCCACATATTCTTAGCCTTGGAAGAAAGATCAGTTAACAAAGATCTAACAAACTCTCTGTCCTTCTGGATCTGTTCGTTCGTCATTTTAGTTACCTCCTATCAGTATCCATAATGAACGAGGCAGATGTCATCGAACTGACCAACCTGATACTTGAACAGCTTCAGGAAGTTGAGAAGCATCTCAGCACGACGATAGGGCTCGTGCTTCTGAGACTCTTCGAGCCAGGCAATAACTTCGTCAATATCTCTCGTGAGGTTGCAGTGCTTACCGTAGCAGTCTTCACGATAAAAGCTGTCGTCAACAACCTCATCGCTGTGATTAACATAGAGGTTGAAATCAATAGGAGTGGAAAACAGCTCGGTGAACTCTTTTCCGTTGAACTTGTCATATCCCATGCAGGCCAGATCAAACCGGGCCAGTTCCTGACCAGAGACCCAGAGGTTAGGGATCTCGCTTCTGTTGATGACCAGTACCTTGCTCTCGTAACTCATTGGTTCTTCCTCCAAGTGTTAATTTATTTTACACTTATATTATAAGGTAAAACTTATTAAATATCAACTATTATTGCCGTAAAGACCTTTCATCCAGAAGTGAGTTCCGCCTTCCTCAGGAAGACCGATGCTGCTGATTTTCCAGTCCACTTCAGGATGTGCTTTCATGTAGCACAGAGCTCCGATACCAGCCTGGCACTCTTCAGGAGTCTTACAGGCAAATCTAGATCCATCTTTGAAAAGAACTACAAAAGCACCGAAATTAGAGGTGAAAGTACGAGCCGTCTCAAGAATGTTTTCAATAACCGTATTCATTTGATATTTCCTCCTATCAAAAGTCTTTCCAAAAGTCAAGCCCACGCCAACCACAGTCATCGCAGTAGTAAACTCGAAGATTCCATCCATCATCTTCAGACAGGATCACGATGTCCGACACACTCATCGAACGGATACCGGGGTGGTTGCTCTGGGACCGGTTCATCTGAGAATAAAGGTAGTCAAGAATATGCCAGTCAGGATGAACAAGAACTTCCGGATCGTCGATAGTTCCGGACTGAGCAAGATTATAATCGCTGACCTTGAATCCATTTTCCTTGGCATAGTCAAAAGACTCGAACCGGTAATCTCTGTTGTTAGTCATGTACCAAGCATACTGCATTGTATGAGCACCTCTCTCTTTATTGTTTACAACTATATTATATAATAACATTAACTATAATTCAACTAACATAAAAATAAAGACAGTTAGTAAAACTGTCTTTTATTTAGTTTATTTATTATTATTTTCTTTATTTATTTTCCCGAACTACCAAATCCACCTGAACCTCTATCCGTCTCATCAAGTTCTGAGACTTCAATCAATTCTGTAGAAAGTACTGGAAGAACTGCAAACTGAGCAATCCTATCTCCATGATGAATAGTTTGATTTTCATCACTGTCATTATGAAGAACTACAAGCCACTCGCCTCGATAATCAGAGTCAATTACTCCGACGCTGTTAGCAAGACGAAGCCCTCTTTTACAGCCCATTCCGCTACGGGCATAAACAGAAGCGAAATAACCTTTCGGAATGGAAGTACAGAAACCGCTACGGATAGAACAGTGCTTGTTAGGGGGAATAACTACAAAAGATACATCGCCGAGATCAGCATAGATATCATAACAAGCATCAGTGTCATGAGCTCTAGTAGGAAGAATAGCTGTATCAGAACATTTCTTAATCCGAATACTTACAAGAGGAGTAATCTTTTCTGTTCCTCTAATAAAGCCTGTGTCCGGACCTGCTTTAACTTCTGCATGTTTTGCATAAGTAATTATCGGCATATGATGTTTTTCTCTATATTTATTCTGATATTCTAAAACCGTACACCTATTAGCACTTGAATAATGTTCTGGAAATACAGCACCGTCAAACTCCCAACCGCAATTATCGCAGATCCAGAAACGGTCAAGGGTAGGCTCTCCGCAGATAGGGCACTTAACAATAGTGTACCCATATTCTCTAAATTCTTTTGTCTGCTTCAGTTCCTCAGTAGTCATTGTATAAACTCCTTATTCTGTATCGGGAAGTTCGTCAATATACTCTAATGCTTTCTTTCCAGTAAACTCTCTTAATGGTCTGTGATAGAAGCTTACAATTAAAGGCTCACCTGACGGAGATCTGTGGTATACAACATACTCTTCCGTTTTAGTATTGTACTTGATAAATGCTTCTTGACCTTTATCGTCAGACGCTTTGTAACCTAAAATCGTTTTATAGTCAACTTTACTATTTGCTAGATTGTCAGCGGCTTTCTCGTAGTCGTCTTCAGTAACATGTTTACCAAACTCTTTCTGATTTACAACATGTTTCTGATATTTCTTTTCCCTCATATTAGGGCTAAGAAACCGCTCTTCTATATCAAAATCTTCTTTAGTTATTGTTTTGAATTTCATATCAAAACCTCAATATAGTTTATTATCAGTAACTATGTAAATGGTGCGAGATGTAGGGCTCGAACCTACGACCTCCTGGGTGTAAACCAGGCGCTCTAACCAGCTGGGCTAATCTCGCATATAAAACAAGACGCAGGAGTTAGTTCTTTAAGTTTATACTCCACGACAGAACATCAACTTACTTCCACCAAACTATTCCTGTCGTATAGAGTGTAAGGGTGTTGCGACTCTTTTCAATCATATCAGAAATGATTGCTGTAACTGCGTCTTTATTAACTTTTGGTGCTGGAGGCGGGACTTGAACCCGCACGGTCTCGCGACCAGCGGATTTTAAGTCCGCTGTGTCTACCATTCCACCACTCCAGCGTGGATACATAAAACAAGACCCGATGTTTATGACCTGAAAAAATTTCTACTTCAAAATTTGTTAAGGTAATGTTGCTGTGTGGGTCTTTGTTAATATAAAACTACAAGGCTCGTTGTCAATAATGTTTACAAGAATTCAAATTTCTTTTATATATTATTAAAATTGTATTTGCTGTATGAGCCTTTTATTCAATTTACTTTATTCTGTATTCTCCAATGACTAAATCTCTTTCTATTGAATACAATTCGCTCTTGCTTTGTGAAGTTATGTAACTCTTTAATAAATACTTCAACAGGAAGTTCTTCAGTAAACTTAACTGCTTCTTCAATAGAGTTAAATTCTTTTGTAAAGAAACCTCTATCAGGATGTCTACCAAGATAACCAGTACAATAAAAATGATTACCAAGTCTTACATAAGTGATTCCGTACATTTGACACTCTCCTTTTCATAATTCGTACCCTACACGCACACCAGTGGTTTGACATTCTGTATTTGTCGCTGTGTGCCATTCGCTGCCACTCTGTATTACAGCTCCTACCCGTACCTAAGCCTTCGGGTACATTGAATTATGCTCACTACAATCAGTAACTTATGCAAGATCGTTTACTGACACATGAGTCGCTTGTGAAACGCATACACTAAATCAGTAACTGGATGCCGACTTGCAATCGGTGACACCTTTCAATCCATACGCGTGTCTATATGGTGCTCCTCGGTGGGCTCGAACCACCAGCCTCTCGATTATAAGTCGAGTGCTCTGACCAGTTGAGCTACAAGAGCATAATTTATTCTACATACATATTATAATATAATGAAATGTAAAATCAACTAGTTTTCAAACAAGACGGAGATCTGGTTTTATAGATTAAAAGTCTATTCCAAATACTAAGTTGCTGTAACCGTCTTTAATTTTTCAAAACGAGCGCAAAAAGGGGCTGATGCTAATGCAAGGACAACAATCTTTCTTTGGCTTTTCAAGCATGGTCGGAGAGGCGAGACTCGAACTCACGGCATCTTGATCCCAAATCAAGCATTCTACCAACTGAATTACTCCCCGAAATGGCGCGGTTCCTCAGACTTGAACTGAGACACAGTATTACTACCGCTACTCACGCCTTAGCAGGGCGCTGCCTTGCCAATTAGGCTTAGAACCGCATAAAAGGAAAGGAGTAACTATATATGTATACAATTACTCCTTGTTTATTTAGTAAAGATCTGCAATAGCATCCTCAATCGGATCATATCTCTTGACCATCAGAGCATCAACAAGAGCCTCGTACGGGTCAAGCTGACCACTGAGAACAATCTTGCAGATAGCAGGAGAAAATCCGCTAACAAGAGCAACACCGAGCTCATTCTCCGTCAGAGGAATAGATCCTGTACGAGAGTTAACATTCCAGAAGACAAGCCGAGGAAGTTTGTACCCAGCCTTCTCCCACTTACGACGAATAGTTTCAAAGAGGGCCTCCGAGGGGCTATTAAATCTGTCGGATCCCCAAGAATAACCATAAGTGGCACTGTCAAACTCCATGTCGCTAACAATCAGAATATTCTCCGGAATATCCTTCTGCTTAGAATGAGTTCTGATCGCCGTCTCAAGAATCAGATCAAAGACAGCCTCGATATTCGTGTTGCTGCACTCACAATGTCTATGAGCGATAGACAGGTTACGCTCAAGCGTGCCGCCATTAAGACTAACAAACTGAGGAGAAGAAGAGAAGGTGATGTACTTGTTCTTGAACACACCAGAGCTACGCTCAGCGAAGTAAATCGCAAGAGCATGAGCAACTTCCCAGGCAGAGATCTTGCTATCTCCGATAGTGCAGGTCATAGAACCGCTGCCGTCAGCGACAACCATCGTCTTGGAGTCTCCTTTGACATAGTCAGGAAGGTTCTTCCAGAGCTGTTCAACAGTTTCGTCATAAGAGTAACGACACTTGTGAACAATGTCGTGAGGGAACAGCGTGCCAGCGTTAATCTTAGCCTCGCCCTTCTTGAGAGAATCAAGATATTCCTGACGACGCACACTGTCATGACGAAGGAACGCGTCCTTATAAAGCAGATTTGCCTTAGAAGGAACCGTGTTGTAATCAATCTCGCCCCACTGACCGGAAGACATATTCTTCTCAGTAACGTCAAGATACTTACGAAGTTCGCTTAGAGTCTTACGATAGACCTTCTCGGACATACCGAACCTCTTAACAAACTTCTTGGCCTGCTCGCGAGTTTCTTTCGAGGAGGTATTGATGGACGGCATCCACTTCGCGAGAAGAGAAATGGGCTTACCTCTATGATAGTTGAAGATATCAGACTCAAGCTGAGAAGCAACAAGATCAAAGATCTCGTTATCCACCGTCGAGTTAATTCCGATCTCACACCACAGGTCGTCCCAACGACCATACTCAGGAACAAGACTGACGAGAGCCCTAATCATTTTCGGTTTCTTCACAATGAGGTTCATCATGCAGACACGGAAGAGTCTACGCTCACCCATACCGCCACGAACGTCACGAGCGAAGAACAGCCAACGCATCGCCAGCTGAGGATCTTCGTCAAAAGCCTTCTCAAACTTAGCGAATACGTCCGCCGCAGACATGCTACGAAGAGACGCAACAGAGAAGTTCAGATCGAGAAGATACTTTCCAGTGGTCTTATAACCAACAGCACCATTCTCAGTGAGAACACGAGTGTTCAGGTCCTGGGTCTTGTTCATTTCATTGATAAAGTTCATAATCAACTTTCCTTTCAAAACACGTTTTTCTAACGACATCCAAAAATCATTATAAAAATTGCTGTTAGTGCTTTCAAGAGTTATCATTATATGGCGCGCCCCTGAGGTGTCGATCCCCATACCCTCGTCAGGTACACACTGTTTTCAAGACAGGTCCCAAGGCCGCTCGGGTTAAGGACGCATGTAATAATATATTGAATTAGTTATAAAATCAACTAACTTTTCAAGACGCGTATTTTACGGATTTGAACCGTATCACTTCAGATTAACAGTCTAAAATTTTATCCAATAATAATTGCTGTGTGCGTCTTATATGTGGTAGCGGGGGCGGGACTTGAACCCGCAACCAACGGCTTATGAGGCCGGTGAGCTACCTTTGCTCTACCCCGCAATATAAACGGCAGTTGTAAAACTTTAACCGTTGAGCGTCATCCGAAAACAACGGAGGCAATTAAATCCTCTACCTCTTCAGTAGATTGGAACTGAGCTGCCGCAGTTTGCTTTTGAAGGGAATAGTGTTTCATCGTCACCCTTCTATGGGCTTAACCTAACTTTTGTAGATCCCTTAGATACTTTCTCCGGAGTAGGTGTATCTCGTACCTACCCTGATGCACAGGTGGTGGGCAGGGTTGGACTCGAACCAACGATGTTTCTATTGTCACGGATTTACAGTCCGCTACCCTCGCCGCTAGGTTACCTACCCATATATAAGAAGGCAAGCCCTTGCAATCCTTCTTTCCGCTGCAGTCGGTTCTCAAACTTAACCGTAGATAAGTTATCTTTTCCTGTGCATCTACACAGGACTTGGGCAATCTTAGTAATCAAAAAAATTTGTTAAATAGTATTTTTAACCGTTAAACTATGACTCGGATACTCGGTCACAATGCCGTCCGGGTCAGGCAGTCGCTCGACCACTACCATCTCTATTAGCTGGAGGCGAACCTCGGACTTGAACCGAGAACTCAAGATTTTGCAGACCTGTGCCTTACCATTTGACCAGTTCGCCCATATAATAAAAATACCGTGGGATTGTTGCCATTCCACATGCCCTTGTGTTCTGGCGTTTGGTGTTACCCACACTTACCAACACTTCCCTCCTCAACGGGCGAGGTGTCCGCACGATCTGTAACGCCATCGTGTATGCGTTTTGGTTCTGCAAAACCTCACTCTCGTTTGCAGCCGAGAGAAAATTAGCGTCTACTGATGTACGTAATTGGTTCCAGCGCTACCCTTACTACGCACAATTACATTTTGTCCTGTCTTTCTTCTACTTGCGGATCAACAAGTTAACGTCAGACCTCAGACGGGTCTCGGGGGCGGTCAGATTCGAACTGACAAGGCTTCCATCTCTCTACCGACTCGAACGGTCTCCCTGCCTTTCAGGGCTCCCCCGATGTTACAACAATATTATATAATACTTAATATTGTTTTTCAACTATTTTTCTTGCTACATAAACTCCACTTGCAGAAGCATGAGAAAGAGAATGAGTTACTCCAGAGCAATCTCCAATGACATACAGGCCTTTGTTAACTGTTTCTAGATTACTATCAATCTCAACTTCCATATTGTAAAACTTTACTTCAACTCCATACAGAAGAGTATCGTCGTTTGCTGTTCCTGGAGCAATCTTATCAAGTGCATAAATCATTTCTACAATACCGTCTAAGATTCTTTTCGGAATAACAAGACTTAGATCTCCCGGAGTTGCTGCAAGTGTCGGGGTAACAAAACCTTTTTCCACTCTGTCTACAGTACTTCTTCTTCCTCTAATAAGATCTCCAAAACGCTGTACAATAACTCCGCCGCCAAGCATATTAGAAAGTCTTGCTATACTTTCTCCGTAGCCATTAGAATCTTTGAAAGGCTCAGAGAAATGTTTACTTACTAAAAGGGCGAAGTTTGTGTTTTCTGTGTGTTTCTCCTTGTCCTCATAACTATGTCCATTAACTGTAACAATTCCGTTAGTGTTTTCATTAACAACAACACCATGTGGATTCATACAGAATGTACGAACAAGATCTTGAAACTTTTCTGTTCTATAGACGATCTTACTCTCATACAATTCGTCTGTTAGCTCAGAAAATACTTCATAAGGGAGTTCAACTCTTACTCCGATGTCTACTCTATTTGAGTGTGTGGGAATATTCAGATTCTTACAAACAGACTCCATCCATTTACTTCCGCTTCTTCCCACAGAGACCACACAGTTTTCACACTCAAAGCGTTCTTCTCCCGCAACAATTACATACCCATCGTCGATTTTCTCAACAGTGTCTACAGTTGTATTGAAATGAAACTCAACTTTCTCTTTTAGCTCATTGTAAAGATTCTCTAATACAACATAGTTAATATCTGTACCAAGATGTCGTACTTGAGCATCAAGAAGATGGAGACCATTTTCAAGACACTTTTTCTTTAGACTAGTATTTGCTGTAGAATATAGTTTTGTTCCCTCTCCCCCATGAGAAACATTGATACTATCAACATATCTCATAAGGTCAAGAGCTTCTGTTTTTCCTATGTGTTCAAATAGAGTTCCACCGAATTGATTTGTAATGTTGTATTTACCATCAGAAAAGGCTCCTGCACCACCGAATCCACTCATTATACTACAGACAGGGCAGTTAATACAACTCTTTACCTTTTTTCCATCAATCGGGCACTTTCTTTTATGTAAAGGTTGACCACAGTCAATTACTGCAATACGAAAGTCTTTATATAAACTAATATTAGACTTAACAAGTTCATAGGCGGTAAAGATACCGCCAGGACCCGCTCCGATAATTACAACATTATACTTCATTTATTCTCCGTTACCTCTTTAAGGTTGCCCCCAACATTGTGTAGCATTACTGTTGGCAGACTGATAGAATATTATTTCTCTTATCTTGAAAGGAAGGCTTTGTTCTATCATATAACTTTTCACAGAAATCCTTTCCTTCGTGAGAGACAACAAAATCAATATATTTCTTTATTCCATCTTCATAAAGGATAGTGTAACTATATGAATCAGGAATAGCATCAATCTTATGTTGAACTTCATCAGTCCAGTAATTCTTCACTTCAACAATCTCAGTATCATTAACAATGAAATCTGGGTAGTAAGTATGTTCTTCACCATTGAACGTATAAGTAAAACCTTTATTATTTCTTACAATAGGAATTCCATTACTAACACAGTAGTATACAAATGCTAGTTCCCAAGAAGAATCACAAGAGATACCATTATATGTACCATACTTGCATCTACCCTTAACTCCATACTGATTTATGTTTCCACCAAACTTACTAACAGTTTTCTTAGAAGCTTCAGATCTTAGCTCTTTAGTATGAACCTTAGCACAGGCAGGACATCGTTTCTTATTCCGATTTTGATACGGAAGCTCACAACCACAATCAACACAATACTCAGGATGTAGCATGTATTCATCATAGTTAGATTTTCTATAACCCAGATCATTGGTTACTGAGTCTTTGACTGAACTTGAGATCTTTTTCTTGGTAACTTCTGAATGTTTATGACTTCTTGAACAAGATGGAGAACAGAATCTTCCGCTACCAAATCTTGTTGTCATTACTTTGCCACAGTTCTCGCAAGTATGCTCCTCGCCTATCCAAACATCAAGGTTAATTTTCTTCCTCTCTTCTGCATACTTACGCATTGTTTCTTTTGTTTTACTGTGTCTTCTTGTATCTGCTTCAAGTAGAGATTGTAATTTATTGTTGATCTCCATATGAATAATACAATGACTCTTATGACCATTGAAAGATTGAGGACTATTGAATTCTTTACCACATTCGCAACGATAATAATTTTCCACCATTCTTTGTACCTACTTTACAATATTACTAGTTTAATTTAGCACAAGATTTGGTGGACTTTTAACTGTTTGAACTTGTTTTGTAATAGCTCTGGTTGATTATCTATCCTCACCACGTAGAGATACTATTACTGGAGGACTGGACCTGACAGGACTCGAACCCGCTACCCCCTCGGTGCAAACGAGGTGCTCTCCCAGATGAGCTACAGGCCCATATTGAGTAACTTTGGCATACCTCACGAGCTCCTATAAGATATGTCTACTAAGTTATTTGGCGTTACTCTCCCCATGTTTATTCATGGAACCAAACCGTCTCTCTCCCCGTTTTTGCTAAGAAGGCACCGCAGGAAACCACTCGCGTCCTTTATTATACAGCTTAGCCTATGATTACTTTGTAGGATTTGTTTCCTTCCCAGACCGAATATTAAGTACAATAGCCCGATGTCAGTACTCCTACTTTTAGGTGTAATCTACCTATGGCGACTCCGATGGGACTTGAACCCACGATCTTCGGCGTGACAGGCCGACGTGATAACCAACTTCACTACAGAGCCACGTATAGACGCTGAGTTAACAGCGTCTAGTAAAGGGAAAATAATTAGGCCATTTCTTCTTGTGGTTTTCCTTTGTCCTTATCAGCAAACACTCTTGCTAATACTGCTAATACCCAGATAGCAATCATCCATGGCGTCCACTTGTCAACCCACACCATAGGAGTATGAACATTCTCAGTAAGAATAAACAGGATAAGTGAAGACAGAACCAGAATAGGACTAAAGATTGTGTAACGCTTGTTACCGAATTTAAGCAGAGTTAAGATAGTAAAAATAAGAGCAACCAAATTCACAAGAGCCCAAACAGGGCCATAGTTTGCTAACGGAATATTCTCATCAAGCCAAGTCTCTAGATCATATCCGCCTACATTACTTCTAACGTCTTCAGGTGATGCTGGGATGTCATCCGAGGGTATAATCGGGATAACAGGATCTGGATCAACCTGAGTGGAAGGCTCCGGATCAACCTGAGGGACAGGATCCGGATCAACTACTACAGGAGGAGCAGGAAGATCTTCAACGAGATAATCTAACTTAGTTAGAAGAACAGGCTTCTCAGGAAGATCTTGATAGTTCGGCTGATAGACTTCAGGTACATCTACATAATTAGGAGTATCAACAACTACATAATTAGGAACGTACTCTTCTGGTACATCTAACAGAGTAGGAACATTAACATAATCCGGAGTGTAGTTGACGTAATCGGGGACATATTCTATAGGCTCTTCCCAAAGACGGGTGAAAGTGTAAATAAACAGTGCAAAGATATTCTTCGGAGCTTGACCATCAGTTGTTCTTACTTGAATGGTTTCACTCTTTAAAACACCATTCTCTAAATAGTTAACTGTTCTGTCAGTTTCACCATAGTGAATAGTATATGTATCTCCTGCTTTACCTTCTCCAGTAGCGAAGTCATAACCCCAGCCATAATCTACTTCTGTGGCAGTCATAGCGATCATACCACTTGCTAACCAATATCCTTGAGTATATCCTTCAATATTTCTAAAGAAATAGTTATAATAAGGCTGAAGTCTATAGTTTCTACCATCATGTCTAATAGTATTATTCGTAAATAGACTTGCTTCACTCTCAAGTGTAACTGTATCGTCTACGTCAATTTCTGCTGTTTCCCATTCGACAAAGATTGCACTATCAAGTACTTCGCTTGACAGCTGAAAATCATCATTATTGATGCTTTCATAGAGTTGACTGATATTATCAGTATCAACATAAGCATGAACATTAATGACAAAAATCTTTTCACCTGTGGGATTGTCAGATTCACTTACAGTAATTGTTTTAGCATCTTGTGTCGTATCGGACCAATCTGTAGGGGCGTCAGAAGCATCGTCTGCACGGTGTTCTACAACATCAGCATCATTCTCAATCTTAGTTTCAATAAGAGCAAGATCTGCTTGTGAAGCTTCTACCTTTGCATCTTCTGCGCTGTTATGTGCCTCTGCTTCTGCTACTTTTTCATCTTCGGCGGTATTATGAGCGTTTGCTGCATCAATCTGTTGTGCTATTTCTTCATTCTCAGCATTGATATTAGCAATTTCTTCTTGGTTAGCTACAACTTTTGCATCTTCTGCAGTATTATGTGCTTCTGCTTCAGCAAGAGATTCTTCATACTCTGCTTGAAGTTCAGCATTCTGCTGTTCAGCTGTTGCAATTTCTTCAGCGTTTTCTGCGACTTTCTGATCTTCTTCCTCATTGTGAGCATTCACTTCAGCAACTTGATTCTCATACTCTTCTTGAACCTGAGTATTGTAATCATCAACTTGATTGTTGTACTGCTCAATCAACTGGTTTGCATCAGATGCGTCCATTCCTTCTGTATTAGGAACTTCAGGAACGTCGATATCTGCAAAAGCTACAGGGACGAAGATGCAAAAGCATAAAACAATGAACAGAAAAACACCAAATACTTTGAATAGTTTCCGCACCGCTTTTGTAATACCTCCTTAAATAGAATTTAATTTATATATAGTGTTTCAATGGTGAGAAGTGCCTTACGAGATATTATTGCAAATCTGTTTCTCCAATTTGAGCCGTAGCACGTGATACTAACTCCTTAGATTCTCTCGCTTCTCTGGTACCGGTGACAGGACTTGAACCTGCACGCCGTGTGGCACTAGTTCCTAAGACTAGCGTGTCTACCAATTCCACCACACCGGCATATAAATGAGCATTGGTTTTCTTTTCAGGTCGAAACCTATCTGGCGACCGCCAACGCCCTCGCGGCCTCAACTTATCCTACCGTTGGTAAGTAAGCAAAATAAGCAGTAGTTGATATTGTCACCAGACGCACCCTGGAGTCGAACCAGGACACCGCCAGAATCGAACTGCACGCTCACAACTACATCACACCGCGTGACATGGATACTTATTGTGGAGGCTCCGGAGAATTACGATATCTCGACCTAGCGGTTAACAGCCGCTCGCTCTACCTCTGAGCTACGGGGCCAAGTTGAGGATTTTACTCTTGCGGGCATCTCAGCATCCTCTCCGCTTTACTAATGTAGGAGGTCTTGGTCTGTCAACCTCACTGGAGGACTTTCACCTTGGCTGTTTCGTCTACTTCGGGCATCCCCTCACGTCTCACAGTCATTCCTCTTTGTGTGTAGTACTTCTTCGACAAGTGATTTACACCAATCACAAGAACGGAACTCTTCGGTATGTCTCCACGGATTTCAAGCCGTTTATGTAATTGAAAAGGTCTCTTGTCCCGGACGGGTGAGGTTTCTTCCTTTTCTTTACAAACAAATTATATAATGAAAGTAATTAGAAATCAACTAAACTAGTAGATTAGATACCAGTTATTACGCTGAATAATTCTAGTCATGTTTTCTCTTCCAACAGGATTCATTGTGTGAAGATGGATAGCAACATTTTCTATTCCTTGATTCTCAAGCCAATCAAGAACTCTGATGTAGTCTCCACCATCATAAGCAAAGTCACCAGAGTCATGATCAAGATCAAGAATGATTTGTTCGTCAGGAGATTTACATCTACATTCAAAAATAAACTTACAAGCCTGTTTAGTAGACTTAGCCCATAAGTATTTATCAGAGGGTGGAACTCTTACGTCATCAACCCAGAGCCACATTGTAAAACTCCTTACTTAATTTTAGTAATCAGTCTTCAAAACCAATAACATGAACAGAACCGAAACCTTCGATCTCATACATCTCATACATATCCTCTTTAATATCAAGAAGATCCTCTTCTGTATATCTATCTGCAAAATTATTCAAAAACTGCTGCCAAAGGAACTTGAATGCATTATCTTTCTTCCTAAAGAAATGAAAATTCTCATCACCATTGATGATTACAGACTCATCATCAATAATCTCTACAGCATAGAATTCGTTCTGCATAGTTACACCTAACCTTTATCAATTATAGACTTATTATATAATAAATTTCAAAACAAATCAACTATGGTGCGCCTGGGCAGGCTCGAACTGCCGACCTATCGCTTAAAAGGCGATTGCTGACTTCCAACTGAGCTACAGGCGCTTACTGGCAGGAGATTAAAGATTCGAACTCTAATCTATCGGGTTGGAGCCGAGTATTCTACCGTTGAACTAATCTCCTATAGTTGGCACCCCAGAAGGGACTCGAACCCCTATTGTTACTGCTTAGAAGGCAGTTGCCATATCCTGTTAGGCGACTGGGGCATATAAAACAAGACACACATAAAACCAAGACAAAATCTGCAGTCTAGTATTTGATAGAATATAATTGCTGTTTGTGTCTTATACTTTGTTCTTTTATAGAAGGTGGAGGTAGAGTTTCACCTGTGCCTGCTCTCTAGAGAACTAACTAGCAACTCTTACCGTGTTCTATTTGTTTTATCGTGTAATAGACGACACTAGATGCCTTTCACATCAGGCACTTCCTTCTTGGTGACCCCTGCGGGATTTGAACCCAGCATTGCCGCCGTGAAAGGGCGGTGACCTAGCCTGTTAGTCGAAGGGGCCTTATTGGAGCGAGATATCAGATTCGAACTGACACCCTCTGCTTGGAAGGCAGACATGCTGACCATTAACACCAATCCCGCTTATGGAGCTGGCGGAGGGAATCGAACCCACAACCTGCGCATTACAAGTGCGCTGCTCTACCTTTGAGCCACGCCAGCATCTTTTATTACTTCTTATTCTTATGAAGTAATTTCTGTACTTTTCTCTGTTTTATCTTGTTTACAATCCTCATTGTTACTGCTACCGGAAAGATAAGAATAATTGCTGGAACTGTTATCGGAGCAGTTAATACAATAAACAACCAATCAGAATTTACTTCAATTGTATGTGTCTTATCTCCTATCATTATAACAAGTGAAAAGACAAACCAACATATTAAAATTATTATACAATATTCAAAATCCATTTTTAATTAGATTGTTCTCACTTACATCTTAGTAGTTTAATGTGGCAGGCCCGGCAGGATTTGAACCTACTACGACAGAGTCAAAGTCTGTTGTGTTGCCAGTTACACCACGGGCCTATAAAAGGGCAGTTTTAAGTGATGCCCAGCACTTGATTAGAAGGTTTGGAGTTTACCTCCGAAATGAGATACGCTAATTACCATAGACATTACCTCTTTCTTTCCCTAATCTTCAAGACAATTGTTTTGTCCTTTAAGACTATTGCTGTAATTGCCTTCTATTTATTTAATTGAAGTTAGCATTAAACATGGAGTAATCATACTTTGGAATGCTAGCCCGTTTCTTATGAGTAGGCTTTCCTGCTCCCTGTTTTACTTTCTGCTTAGGTTTAGGGGCAACGTAGTTTGGATTAGCACTACAATACTTATTTTTACATTTACTGTTGGCTACTCCACAAGTACTGAAACAATCGTTATACATTACTGTTTTTCAATCTCCTCCAGGTCCTGAATGCTCTTCTTCAGATCATTCTCTGCTCTCCGACGATAGTCCTTCATGTCGGCAACGAACGAAAGTGCATTGTACTGAGCAACGAGAGCTTCCATAACTCGCTTATTCGCTCTCGCCATTCTCTTCTCTGCTACCTTCAGGTTGCAACGAGCAACTGCAAGATCAATGCCGAACTTCTGATTGAACTCATCGCTGGGATGGCACTTTGCAATTCCTCTGACTGTCTTGCCAGCATATCTGCTAACGGCAACAACAATCTTTGCCTCCGGGTCACTATAGATCCTGCAATGACCAACCGTCATGCAAGGAGTGACGTTCTTGAGTCCGTCCATTTGTAAATCCTTCCTTTGAATTGATTATTTTGTTAACACGTTTATTATAGTATTTAGCGCTAGTAAAATCAACTAATTATGAAATTCTCTCAGCATACTGGTTGAAAGAAGCAAGTTGTACACCTAACACAGGGTCAAACTTTGAGTCTACGTCAGGTATAAATCGCCCAAACTTAACAATTATATTTCCAAATCTTTGTAAAGCAGAAATATAACCTTTTATTTCTTCCTTGTAGTATCCTGTGTAGATAACAATTGTATCTGATGTCTGTTCTCTAAACTTCTCAACTAGATCGAACAAATCTTCAAAAGAATCAAACGGTTCTAGACCTCCGCATACAAGCGCTGAAGTTATCGGATTCGACATATAATGAGATACAATTCTTTCTACGGGTACATCTTTAGTATTTGCTTTCGCTAGTTCGCTATTCTGACAGCACGCTTTTCCGCATTCTTTCTCACACTTGAATGTGCATTTCGGAAAGATAACAAACATAGAAGGAACTATGTACTGACAGAAATCCTCTTCTCTAATACCCTTTACAAGCATAATTAAGAATCTAACAATCCCTCAAAATCAAGGACATTGTACCACTTTCTCAAATCGCTCTCTTTTTTACGAACATTTTGGTAACTAGAGACGGGAGTATAGAACCCAACAACTCTACGATACTTGTTAGCTATTACCTTACTTTGACAAACAGGGCAAGTATCTGTTCCTACATAAGAGTGATTATTCTCACAAACATTTATTGTTGTTGTAAATGCAAAATAGATAACTCCTCTTGAAGCAACATAGTTTAGCATATTCCAGGCCGCTTCTTCTGTAGGAAATCTATTTTCAATATTGATGTGCGCAATACATCCGCCGCCACATTTAATATCAAACAAGGAACCTAACTTACATTTTTCTTGAATAGTACAAGGCTCATATAGCGGGATCCACTGATTGGAATAGATGAAATATTTGTTCTGTTCAAACAGAAGATTGTCTGCTTGACAAATAACACCGGCACAATTTTCTGCGGGTATCATTTCTACATTGAAAGTAAAATCGCACTCAAAATTATCTTTTACTTCATTGATAGTATCAAGAATCTGTGTTGCAAATCTAATGCCATCATCAGTATAGAACTTATTACCGAAATCATCTGTTCCAATATATCCAAACATGTCCATTACTTCGTACAGACCAATTCCACCGATTGTACTAAACTGTTTGGAAAGTTCAAGAGCACCGTCTTGGTAGTTAGGAAGCAGACCTTTTTCAATATTCCTCTTAAGAATATGTCTCATACTAGCAAGAGCTTTGCAATCAAGAAATACTCTTTCTTTGAGTATATCAAGATATTTCTTCTCTTTACAATTAGACTCGTATGCAATACGAACAAGATTGATAGTACTCACTCTACAAGAACCTGTAGACAGAGCTGTTCCTCCTACGCTGTTTACAAAGACATCTAACTTAGTAGTGTCAGAAAGTAAACGACAACAGTTAGAAAGCGTTCCTACGTTGTCGCTAACAAAGAAGTTAGAATCACTCCATTTAATATTATGATTACTACACCATCTTGCAAAATCGGAATCAACAAAGAGATCCCACTCTTTAGTCTTTGCCATCTCATCAAGTTGTTCTTGAGAGATATCTTTCTTTCTTAAAAGTGAATACGTCAGCACAGGGAAAGTGAACATTGAAGTCTCTCTAATTTCACTTACCACTGACATAAAGACTTTCTGAACTTCGATAAACTCTTCAATATGCTCAATAGCTAATGTTCCATCAGGGAAGATAATTCCTCCAAACAGGCTCTCAAGATAAGGCCTGTCAAAGATAGACACATTAGTGAAAGCACACTGATTGATTCTTAAGAAAGGCTGATTTAATCTATAAATAAACTTCTGGAAATTCTGTCTTAGATAAGTGTCAGGATCTTTCAGATAATACCCGTCCTGACAATCTTTATTCCAGAAATACCATGACCAGATTAAAACATTAGGAAGCCCAACTGCTCCTGACTGTCTATTAGAAAGAAAACTAATAAACTCAATAACATCATCAAAATAAGTTGTAAGATGCTTTGGAGGCTGATTATTGTAACCTGACAAGAAGAACAAACCTTCCGTAGCAAGTCTACTTAAATCAACAGCATAGCAGTATGGAAAATAACTGGCGCTTGTTGCATCATTTAGATAGAAGCCTCTACTAAATTCCTGTTCCAGCCATTGACGAGCTGTTCTAATTCCCCACATCTTTTTGATCTCCATAAAAATCTTGTTAAGACCAAACAGCTTATCTGCACTTTTGCCTTTCTCTGTAATGAAACTTCTAATATCCCGTCTATTAGTATTCGCGTTTGGATCAATACTAACATCTGCCAGGGTATCTTGTTTTACAAACTTGTCAAGAAACTCAGAGTAGTCTACTTGACTTGGATGAATGCCGTTAATATATTCAAAATCGACACCATATTTATTTTTCAGGTTGTCTAAACATCTTTCAAAATCTGTACTTAATTTCAGAGTTATGTCCATATTTATCCAACCTTACCTTCCTGAATAAGCTTAACAGCTTCCGTAAATCCGTAAAGTTGTCCATCTACTTCTAACCTAGGACAATCTTTGAAACCTTTTTGAAGCATTAGATCGATGTCTCGTACGCACTCGTACTGAATCTGTTTCTTCTTTAACATCGTCTCTAGAACTTTACACTTAGGGCAATCAATCGTGTATAGTGTGACCATAAAAATAACCTTTACTTATTATATTCTAGAATGTAATTTAATAGTTCTTGCGTATTATAGAATTTTCCGTCAATAACTGCGAAAGGGAAAGTTTCTGCACCGTATTTCTCTGCCGCTTCCATTACCTCTTTATCCGTATGTATGATATGATAATGAATGTCTCTTGCTTCCATCAGCCAAGAAAACGTTTCGCAGACTCCACAATGTGTGCTATAGTAATCAATCATTCTTTTCACCAGATTTATAAAGAGTCTCCTCATAACTTTTTATAATCAAGTAAGCAGATTTCCAATTATCGACTCTAACCATGTCGGTCTTGGAATCATCATATGCCATATTATGAGGAGCAGTGAAGAGAATTCCAAAATAGTCTCCGCCAACAATATTCTCTGGATTATCATCTAGAAGAATATCACCTTTTATCATCTGTTTGTTACTTGTTATAATAACTTGATCCCAGCTAAGAAAAGGAAACAACTTGAATAGACATCTTACCATCTTTGTGTGTATTGTTGAATACCAAGAAGCAGTAACAATAAAAATATCATTTCCTTCATCTATAAGTTTCTTTAGATAGTAAGGTGCATCTTCTTTGGCGGTAACATTATCCCAGAGTTCCTCTTCGCTTAGAGCTCCGTATATCTGTTCTTTAGTAAGATCGGGATATGGAATTTGCATATCCCATGCTTTGATGTCATACCAACTTACATTTTTATCATATTTTCTATTTAAGTAATCAACCCATGCAAGACCTAAGTTTTCAATTGTGTCGTCCATATCGACAAGTATTGTCATAATTTACCGTACTTTCTTTGTGTACTTTATAATACAATTACTGCTCTTCTACAAGGTCGTCATCCTGATGCTTCAGCAGGAATTTACGACTAACATTTTTGAAAGAAAGGTCGCAAGTAGGATCTCTGAGAACAAGACCTTCTCTAATTACGGAAGGATTAACAACAGACTTACCGTCTGCCATCAGTTTGAATTCCTCCATGTCCTGAGGCATCTTGAAATCTGTTTCGATTATTGGAACCCATTTCATACCCCATGATTCAACAATTAGTTTTCCGTCAAGAGAACTGATTCTTCCAAGGTCAGAACGGATAAAGTTAAAAATATAGAGATCATCTTCTGCAAGTTTGAGAGGATTGCCCTGAACACTTCCGACAGATTCACCTTGAATACAAACATATTCAAGCTGTGGATTATCAATCAGATACTGACGAAGGTGTTCTTCAATATTATACTTTTTTGCCATCGCCCAGTAGATGTTATATGTATGATAACAGTCTTGTTCGTCGTTTAACTGACGAACATTTCTAGAGGTGACATAAAACTCAAACTTGTTCTTTCCGCGCAGTCTTTCAAGAATGTAAGTACTAGAAGTTCCGTCCAGCTTCTCTGTAACAATAAGAGGCTTAGGATACCCAATAAGATGAGGGAGTGCTTCAATTCTAGTTTCGTCTGTCTTGTGAACAAATGCAAACTTAGTTGGGAAAGACTTAGGCTTATCCTTCTTCTTACCGAAGAACATAAACAGCAGAGCCCTGCCCCACTTTCTACGAAGTAGCCAACGGAAGAAAGGCTTACTGAATAGGACACGCTTTCTCTGACACATAGCCTTATACTTCATGTCCTTTGAAGGCTTATCCGCTTTTCTTACATTGTCAGCTTCTACATAGTAAGTAATGCCAAGCTCTTTAGTTACGTCTTGACCAACATCATAACTACCAGAAGGAAGGATAGAAAGAGGCATGATAAGACCTTGAGAATACTGACCTCTAAGTCTAATAGTTCTAACCCTAAACTTACGGTCTCTCAGGAACTCAAACTCGGGCTTATCTGGAACCTTACTATCAATCTCAATATAGACAATATTGTCGCCAACTTTGAAATTGTCCTTCTTTGCAATAACAACCTTCCAACCAAGTACAGTTGCTACTTCGATATTATCAGCATCAGGAATAGGCTGAATATCAATAATTTTTTCAACATGGGCAAGAGATCTCTCAGCCATAGTTATCTCCTTTACACAAGTACATTTTGAACATAGTGTTCAAAGATCTTCTTCCAAGTCTCTTTTATTTCAATCTTCTTTTCTGACTTCCCATTCGGTCCAGAACATGTAATAGTTATGAAATCTTCAGGTCCTTCACAAACACTTAAACTATCTTTCAGGACAGTTTGTAGATATGCTTTATGATACTCATCAAGGTCGGCTCCGTGTTTACCGACATAACAACGCTCGCACTGTGGCATAACCCAACCGTCATAGGTCATCTGTGCAAACGGATAAGGGGCACCACAAATAATACAAACAAATGAGCTTATATACTCATACTTCCAAAGAACATCACTAACCACTTCTGGCTCGTTAGTAAGATAAACAGTTAGTTTACCCCACTTTTCTTTAAGATCCCTAATTCGAAAATCTTTAGGAATTCCATCTGGGTACGCTGTTTTCAAAGCGTTGTCCAGATCTTCAAAAAAGAAGTCTCCAAAAGCAACACGCCAACCTTCTGGCATCAAATCAGCCCAACTGTGTTGTGTCTCATCTTCTGACACTTTCAGCCAGGGGTACTTTTTAATCAGTTCACTACTATCATTCATCTTCGTCTTCTTTTGACTGTAGTGAAGCTTCTTCAGTATTCTGAGCTTCTCCTTTACCGCCTTCAATAACAGTAAACTTTGGGATCTTCGACATAACATTGTTAACATAGGCCACATACATATAGTTAAGTACGTTTAGATAGTTAACAATATCATTCTGATTATCTCCGTTCCACACAGTAAACATTGTGTTAAGAAGACCTCTAAGATTTCCGCTCGCATCTTTTAGACCAGCCTCAACAAAATCTGAAAATGAATGATTTTGATCTATATACTGTTGAATGCTTTCTTCGTTGTAGTACACGTTGTCTACTTTGTATACAGTCACTCTTGTTCCTCCTGTTTTAGTTTATTTCGATTGTAACTTCCTTTTCCTTTCTTTGCAGGCACTTTGTACCCACGCCTACGGAAAGACAGATAAGCCTGTAATTCTTCATTACTCTTCTTATTTACACGCTTATCCATCTTAACCTCTTTCACTCCTTATTAACGAGGATACTCTTCTGATGAATTAATGTAATCTTGCAAATCCCAGAAGTCAATATTCTCTCCGGCATTGTCAATTATCTCTTCTGCGTCATCTGACCATCCAAACTGACGAAGATTGTCTAAGCTTCCGTTACAAGCATACGCAAGCATGTCAAAAGCATCACTGTATGCTACTGCCATATGATGGTCGCCGCTTTGCTGATAGTACTTTGCTCGAAGTGCATATATTGCTGCGAGCATTTTCATAATCTTTCTATTTCCCATAATTGTAAAATCCTTTCTAGCTTCTGTTAGTTTATTATAATAGAAATGAAACAAAAAATCAACTACTGTATTATCTCTAAGTTCTTAACTAAGTAAAGACCTTGTTCTAAACTTAGTTAACATAAATAATATCAAATAACAATATTAATTTATATATTATATATACATATAATATATTGAGATTATGTTCTAACTATAAAAAACATAAGAGAGGTAGTATAGTTACCTCTCTTGAAAATACTTTGTTATAACTTTTGTAATAGAAGTTCTTCTCATACATACAGTGATACTTGAAAACAGTGAAACGTTCTGCAAGGCCCGACGTGCTGTCAGTGCAATATATTATAAAGTATTTGTTAAAAGAAATCAACTATTTATATAATGAATATATGAAGATGTAGTATCCTGTTCTAATGATTTCTTTATAACGGATTTCACGATTTCTTCAACGAGCACTTGAACCCATCTAACTTCATAGAAATTAACATACGCTTCATGATGTTTTTCACATTCTTTGATGTAGTATTCAGCTTCTTCAAGAATCAATTCAGGACTGTAGTGATTATTCTTAATCTCAAGAAGTGCGTCTCGTTTGTTCGTTCTTAAGCAGTCATTGAAACTAAATCCAGTAAGATACTTTCTCATGCACTCTTCAATACGAGCAAGCTGGTAGAGCCACTTATTTGCATGATCTTCTTGAGTGCGATTCTTACACAACTGATAATTTCTATCTGCCATTCCAAGAAATGCTCTCATAGTGTTTTTCGGATTACAGCGAGCAATCTCTTCTCTATTATGAATAAGACCGTCTATCTCCTCACCATACATCTCTAGATTACACTCAATATGATCGCTGAAAAGAACTTCTAAGAACTGCGGATTACCTTTCTGAATACTCTTCATGAAATTTCTAATGTCAGCAATACTGCAGTGTTCTTCGTTAGGAAGTATGTGCTCAACAGAATCACATTTATTGTAGACGATATCAGTTAAGTTGGGAATAACAATAGCTTTGGTATCTACATCGCTATTCTCGTCCGCACAATCATAGTTCCAACTTCCTACAGGTGAGATTAAGAAACGCTTTTCTTTTGGATACTGAAACTGCACAAACTCAATGTGCTTACCTATACTTTTCATTTTATATAGTTTGAGAACTGTAATCAAATGTATTGAAAAGTTCTTCCATAGCTGTAAGATCGTTAGTATCATCCAGCCAATTCCAAAGGATCTCTCCTGTTGTCATATCAATAACAGCAATGTCGTCACCAGGAGTAGTAAGAGAATTTCCGTTACTAAACTGCTCTTGTGCGAAAGTTATCATTGATTCAAGAGAGACTGAATCAGAGAAGAGAGCAATACTTGTCCAACCTTGGTCATTATGTACATCAACACAGTATCTAGTCATCTTCGTTATCTCCCATCCAACCAGAAAAAGACCGCCAACCTGTACGATAGAACAAGACGCGTTCCATCGTATCTTCGTTACACCCTCCAAGGGCGCACGCGATCTCAAGTTCACCTTCTGTAGCAAGTCCTGACTCTAACAGGATATCATACATCTCTTGCCAGTCCATAATTAGACCTCCTTAGATCTAGACATACTTTCATGACTTTCAACAATTAGCCTAAGAACATCCTCATTCCAAGGAGTATTGCTATAACGATTGCAGAGGATAGTGAACTGCTCAACGATAGGGTGGTTAACTCCATACACAAGAGTCATACGGTTGATAAGATCCCTTCTCTTAACACACATGATCTTTACTCCTCTACAATCTTAAATATCGCCAAGGGATATTTCATTTTCCAATACAGAAGATCCTCTTCAGCTTCTCTCTTTGTGGGATAAGATCCAAAAAACTCCCACTTATAATCTATCATTACAAGAATTACAAACATAAAATCTACCTTACCTATATTATATGATACTACTAGTTGTTATTCAACTATTGTAAAAAGTGGATACTCCGTCAAACATGTCTTCCTGAACAATGAAGTAGTGACAAGCCGAATAACAATCAGATCCATCTTCTTCAATAACCTTAGTATTGAGATAACTAGCTCCCAGATCTTCCATAAGGGATCTGCAGTAAGCATGATCATGCTTCCAATCGCCCCAGTGGATCTCAACAACGATAACCGGCATACCACTACCGTAAGGATACACATCCACGCTCAGATCTTTCTTCATGAAGTAGAGTTCAGTCTTCCTACAAATATCATAAATAATAGCGTTATTCATCAGGCAACTCCTTTCGTGTAGTAACCGTAAACACATCTAGTTCCGTCTCTAGAGCAGTCATAAGTGTCATACAAAACACCATCTTTGACACAGGTCAGATGCTTGCTGACGCTGACAATAAGAACACCATCAGGAAGTTCATCAGCTTTCAGATGTACCTGACATCCGCATCCGAAAATCATCGTCGGGTGCCAGACCCAACCGATGTCTTTCAAGTACTGCTTGTAAGTTTCTTTGAACACGCCGTCACGAGAGCTACTACGCTTCTCTCCGCGATGCTTGTAGACCTTCTCGTTCTTGGCTCGCTCATTCAGGGCATTATAGACCTCTTTGTAGTCCTTGCCAGTAGCGTTACAGATTGCTCTGGTAACGCAATCTCCTACATTAGTAGCCTTGAAGTAATTACTTCTCCCACCATCACTGTACTTGAATTCCATATGTTACCCCTTTAAGGTTCAATGTAAAGACGAAGTTTGTTGTTGCCGTTCGGCTCAAATCCGATGACCGTGCAATCGGAATAGAGACGATTGATAACATTTCTATCAGCTTCCACGAGATAATACTTGTGAACCATGTACCCAGGCTTTGTTGCATCAACAACCTGATACATTGTGTCTCCCTTACTAAACTTCAGAAGCTCTTTGACCGTCATGTTGGTATCTCCTTCTGCTCTGAATTTTATTTACAATTATATTATATAGTAAGTTTCTATAGAAATCAACAATCAGATCTTGTCCATATTGAACTTATACAGAGGATAGAAGCAGAACCCAGAGGAGCATACCTTACCAGTAAACTCACCAAGACCATTCTCCTCAATAAAATCTTCAGCCCACGGGCAGTTGTTGATGTCAACATAAGCATACCCGTAATTCTGACGACCGAGATTAACAGTAAGGAAAGCATACGGGAGCCAGCCTTGCATCTCTTCATCGAAGTAGTCGAGGCGGATAGCAAGACCTCCGTCGGTATATTCCTTCTTTACAAGATCAATCTTGTAAGTTTCTCCATAAGAAGTGATCTGATACATATTACTCCTCCTGTTTCATAACATAACTGATACGTTCAAGAAGCTGATTGAGATGCTTAGCACGACGAGTATACGCTCTGTGGGAAGTAACCGAGTTAAGGAACTTATCGCTTGTAGTCTCTTCTGCGTACTTCACGATTTCTTCTGCTTCCTCTTCGATATGACGCTCAGTATCAAACAAATCGTCTTCTGCAAGGACGTAGAAGTCTCTGAGCTCATCTTCAAAGAAAATCTTCTTAGAAAGTTTCTTGATAGTCTCCTGAAGTTCTTCAACTTTCTTGAGAGCTTCTTCCTTCTCTTTTGCACGTTCAGAGCATTCTTTCTCCCACTGAGTGGCATACTTGTCATTCTGCTCAGCACGCTGTTTCCAACTGCAAGCCCAGTCATTTTCGATATTCAGCTCAGCATCTTCAAAACAGCCCTCAAAGGCCATCGCGATGTAGCTGTCTTCTCCAAGGCTGTCGACGATCTTTTTGATCTGATTAAGAGCCTTTCTTTCCTGTTCCTTCGTAACCATGTTGTCCTCCTCAGTAAAGAGTGTTAGAGAGAATAGCGTCAACACAGAAATCTTTGAAAGTGTGTTCTGTGCAGACGTTACCACAGTAGAGACCGCCGTCCTTTTTCGCCCTCGTCATAAGGTTCAGGAAGGTCTTCATAAGATCACGGAACTCATTGTCCTCGATGTAGTACTCGAGGTCTTCTGCATCTTCGGGCTTAACTTCAAGATCGCCGTACTTGATATCTCCGTCAGCAGGTCCCATCGTCAGCCAACTCTCGAAGATATTTTCGTTGTTGATCTGGCGGGCGAGAAACTCCATCGCCTTGACTGCCTTGATTCTTTCAGCCTGAATACGAGCGTCCATCTTGTCCTCCTTGATCACCGATCGGGGTGTCGGCGTGTTCCGACCGTAGCCGGTTGGCGCACCCCTTATCCTTTTTACACTTATATTATATAATAACTCTTATTAAAATTCAACTAATGGATCTGCTTAGTGGATCCATTCCATACCACAGATCCATTCACCCAGGACAGTGGAGAAGTACCAGATCTCGATATCAGCACCTTCGGAGTGCCAGATCTTAGCCTGGTCCTTGGAGTCGGTAACCTCATTGGTGATCTCGTTTTTATAATATTTCTTCTGCTTGTCGGTCATGACTCTTATCTCCTTCGTTAATTTATTTTACATCTATATTATATAATAAGACTTAGTTAATATCAACTAACATAAAAATAGAGACAAGAATTAACTTGTCTCTATTTCTTACTTGTTTAGTAACATTATCAATAAGTTTCCGTTTCCGATTATTCTACCATGAAAGTCTCTAGTTTTATCTTCTTTCTTTCTATAGAACCCAAGAATATGCCCTGCAAAATCTCTAATTTGCTGATCTCCTTGTGCATCTTCCTCAAGAAATCCGATTATTTTTCCACCAAATTGTCGTATGGGTGTTCTTGTTTTAACGTACATCTTATTCACCTATCTCAAGATTTCCGTATCTTTCAAATACATCTTGCTTACTGATTTCAAATACTTGAGTTATACTTTTCTTTGGATCCTGAATAAACTTCTCAATAGTGTTCAGTATTTTTGTTTCCTTATATTCTATCTCTGAATATGAAAAAGAAAAACTTTTTATAACTAAACTGTTTATGTCTGGTAGTAACGGACCGAACAAGTAAATCTTTGTCCAGCCTAATTCTGTTGTTGTTAGTAAATACCACTCTTGTCCCATGTCGTTAAACATAACTAAAGCAATATTTCCGATGTCTTCTATCTCTACAGAAGCTAGATAAGATTCTTGCGGGAGATACTCAATCGAGGCCTTCATAAGATGAGATCACCGCCTCGTGAGCTGTTTTAATCTCCATTTCCCCATTGTCGTAATACTTTCTATATGTCCTTGAGTGTAACTGTCCTTTAATAGTTATATAGTCACTAACTTTCAAGTCTTTCGCTAACTTCTTAGCACAATCTCCAAAACATACACAAGGTAAATATGTGTCTATTCTAGTCTTTCTATCTTCTACAAATATATTGTTAGCAAGAATGAAATGAAAACTTTCTTTACCGTCTTTGTTCTTTCTCAGCTTATCAATCTTGCAAACTTTTCCGTCAATCTCAAACTCATTTACAACCTCTTGGTCGTTCTCATCAGTTTCAGGGATATCAAAATATGTAAACACATATAGCTCAACTCTATTCTTTTCAGAGTCTAGCTTCTGAGAGTAAGAACGAATATTTCCTTGTAAAGAAACTATCTGTCCGTCTGTATATCTGTTTGAATATCTCTTGAATTTTAGATTGAGAACGTCATCTTCACCATCTGTTCTTGGTACAATCAATTCCGCCTTTTGATATTCAACATCTTCGACATTGTGGGAGTATTCTATATTTCTAATTACTCCTTTTAGGCTTATCTTATTCATTTCTACAATTATCCTTTATGATGTATATTTACCGTTCCACCAGTCTGGTCTCCATCCAGGTTTTACACAGGAAACAATCTGGTTATTGTGAGCTTCCCATGCTCCTCCAGTGGTTGGAATATTAATATGACTACCACAATTACTTGAGCAGTCACTACAACAACCGCCATAACAGCCGTTGGTACATCCTGAACATCCAGAATAGCCTTTAGAAGTAGTTCCGATACAATATCCTCTGCACCCACCAGAGCACCCGAGGCATCCTCCCTTACACTGATCTTTACAGCCTGTTGTGCAAAGTCCAGAGCAAGATCCAGTACATCCTCCTGTGCAAGATCCTTGGCAAGTTCCGCTACAACCGCTTATGCAAGATCCTGTGCAACTAGTACACCCAGTACAACTCGTACAAGCATCTTTACAAGCGTTGGTACAACTAGTGCACCCAAAACAAAGACCTGTGCAACCCCCTGAGCAATCAGAGTAGTTAGAATTAGTTCCGCTTTCTTTTACAACAACTGCAGGTTCTGGATTTGATTCAAGTACTGTAACAAAACTTTCCATCTTTGCAAAGTCAGTGTTAAGAACAACTTTGTTCTTTTTCTCAGGAATAGTGTTGGAATTTGCTTTATTCAGAACATCCCACATCTTTGAAAGATGCTCGTACTTGATGTTTGTATCCTCTTCAGGTGTTGCGGAAAAGTTAAAAGCTGACGATCCATACTGAGCTAAAGATATACTACCTTCTGCTTCTCCTAGTTTACTTCTTCTTAGACATTCAGCTGTTATTCTAGTTTTAAGTTCTATAAATCTTTCTGGGGTAATAGAAGCCAATTCTAATTACTCCTTTACTAATTGTTTCAGCATTCTCAGTTCATCTGCATCTATAATTTCTAATGCCCATTCATCAGGAATGTCCATTTTGAAAACATCTTTTGATCCGAGTTTCTTATAGTATTTGTTCCACATATATGTTAATGCAAGTGCTCTTGCTTTATGTAAATCACATATAAATGTAGTCCTTTTATTCGCTGTTCCGTATAGTTCATAACAATAACCGGAACACCAACCGCAACCATCAGCAATAGGACAGTTAAAACATTTGTCAGTAGATTGACTTCTTCTTGTAATACAATCTAAACAATCTATTCTGTCACACTGCTCTTTGGTACTTCTTATACCATCTTTAACAGTTCCGATAATATAGGGCTCTCTTGAATCTCCGAGTGCGTTTGGCATATAACGAATACAAGGATACAAGTTACCTTGCCAATCAATTGCAAGCATCGCTCCCGTTCCACCACACCAGTTATGATTGTCTTCTGGTGACATAGGGTGACAGTACATCGGAGAGAGATAAGGGCAAACAAGAGGGTCTAACTTATCATTCTCAATCAAATAGTCTGCAAGTTTTTTTAACTGTTGATAGAAAATCTTAGCATCTTCAACAGTCCACACATCTTCATATACAGGATTGAAATTGACTATGGGATATCCGTATTCAACCATTGCTACAACAGCTTGATATAGACTACGGATATTACCAGGAGATATCGTCATCTTTGTTGGGAGAGATCCTTTTCCATACTTTTCAGTGTAGTCGTCAACAGCGGCGATTACTCTGTCATATGTTCCTCTTCCTTCTAAATCAAGCCTACAACTGTCATGTAATTCTTTATTACCATCAACAGTTATATTAAGTGACAAATGACGTTGATGTTTATGAAGATAGTTCTGTACTCTCGGATCAAAATACAGTAGGCCATTTGTTGAAATAGAAACCTTTGTTCTTGTTGCCCAAGGGTGATGTAATCTAATACATTCATCGAAGTAATAATCTGTTATCTTACTGACAAGGTCTATCTCCAGGAAAGGCTCTCCTCCAATAAACTCAAGAACAATTCCAACAGTGTCTTTCGGAATATAGTTTGTTAGCTTGTCAGATCCTGATAGCAAGTCATCAATAAATTGCTTTGCTATATCAAAGCTCATTACATTAGGTTTCTTGTTATGTTGATAACAGTAGGAACATTTCATACAACAATCTTCAGTTACCTGAAAAGTTATTGTACGAGCATAGATACCGTCTGTCTTTGCATCAAGACCTTTTGTTCTGTCTTCGATGAATAATCTATTCAAAGTCTCCGGGTACTCTTCAAAGTTCCCAATCATAGATTACTCCTCATTAACTTTTAGTATACAAGTATTGTAATCTAGATCCCATTCTGTCATAGAACCAATATCATAGAGCTTAACAAGCGTGTTCTTCGCTTCCTCAAACTCAATATAAAGTTCTTTCCACTGAGTTGTGTAATATTCCACAGCTTCCATGTTTACCGAAGACTGTTGCCACAAATAATTGATTAAGTCTTTGGTTGCATTCATTTCAAAATGAATTGATTGGATCTTGTCTCTAAGTTCTTCGTTTACTTTGATTTCTTTCATTTCTTTTTATCTCCTTTATAATATTAAGTGTATCCTACAGGAACGGTTGACCATTTAACACCGTCATGATATTGTAGGCCGGTAGCACCGTTTAGATAGAATTTCTTTGTATCGGTGTCACTAGTTGTCCAAGGTCTATAGTTGTTAAATGCTTCTGTAATCATCTGATTAACAAAAGTGTAAACTGCTCCTGCTGTAACAGGATTTTCAGAGTTTGGAGTAACAGTAGTATCAAGAGTCTTTCCTATCAATTCAGAAAGACCTGTCTGTATCTCTTGCATTGAATCTTGAACATCTTGTATTGAGCTTTCCAGACTTAACTGAATGTCTTTAACAGCTCCGCTGGTGATGACATCTTCACTGCCCACTACTGCGCTGTTAACAGCATCTTTTGAAGCCGCTGAACCGAAAGTCATAACAGGAGTAAGTGTTGTTCCATCAGAAGTGTTGATAACAACTTTTCCTGAAGAATTAACAGTGTAATACAGCTGTGAATCTGCCTGTGCCTTAGGAACAAATCTTATAACATTTCTTTGACTTACTAACGACTCATTTCCGTTACCAACGGTAAAGTACTGGTCATCAGTATATAAAGGTTCGCCGTATTGTAATTGAACATTAGCGGCAGTACCTAATGTTTGACTTCTTTTTACGAGTATTGTAGTATCCATATAATCCCCCAGGGTTAATCTTCTGTTTGTTTGATCTCTCCCGTTAAGATTCCAGTCATGAATTTTGTTGCGTCGTCAATCTGTTTTAATTCAGGATCATTCTCAACTTCTTCATTTGCTTGTTTTAAGCGAATATCAAGTGAGTCTAAGTATTCCTTAATAACTTCAGTACGTTCTTCTTCAGATGCTTCATCAAACTCAGGAATAACTTCAAGTCCAATGTCTGAAATTAGAACTCCTTCAAGGTGATCCATTTCATGCTCAAATACTAGAGCGGCTTTTCCTAATAGTCTATTACTTTCTGCTTCTCCTGTTGGTTTCTGATACATAACTCTTATGTCATTGTTACGTACTCTAATATACTCTTTACCGGGAATGGAAGAGCACTTTTCTCTTGAGAGTTGCATACCACTCGGAGAATAAGATTCAATTATCGGATTGATAAATGTCTTCACTTGGTCATTCTCAAACTTCATGCAAAAGACGCGCTTATTGTATCCGATAGCTGGGGCAGATAGTGCAAATAAATCTTCTCTTTTTCTTAAAGTTCTTTTTAAGTATTTAACAATTTCTTGCAGTAATTGACCTTCTCGTAAAGTGTCAATTTCTTCTGCTCTTTCGCTTAGTTGAATTTCATCCGTGATTATGTCTTTTGTTCCTGCAATCATGTGTCTTCTCCTAATCTTTAATCGTTTTCTCTGATTGTAAGCTTGTACTGATCGCTAGCAAAATCCGCAATCAGTGTAAGTGTATAATCGTCACTAATATATACAATTGTAGATCCGTCTATTGTTACATTAGAACTTTCTTCATCTTCATCTAACAAATCGGATCTATCTAGTTTAGAATAGTAGATTCCATAGTCATTTGAATCTCTTATGTCTATTACATAAGTTCCATCTGAGCTTAACTTTGGAATTTCACTTATCCCTATTTCTCGTAATAGCTGTTCCATCTGTGTCTTCTCTCGCTTTCTTTGATTGTATATTTTTGATTAACTTAGACATTTCTTTTTCAAGAATTATCTTTTGAATGATTTCTCTTACAACAATTATGATGTACAGGATGCTTACAATCAGAAGTATAGTTTTTACTAATATACTCACAATCACAAACTTCCTTCTAAATATGTAATTTAGCACTATTATAAAACGCTTAAAAAGAAAGCTGGTACTATTTAATTACCAGCTTTGATATTATTTAATACAGTTTTATTTTCTTCTCTTACATCATCAAGTGTCTTACAATCTTCTAAGAGTTTCTTATTCTGTTTTGTATATCTCTGTTGCTTACTTTTCTTTGTAGGCTTATTCAACAGAAAGATTATGTAGGAGATTGTTCTAAAGTTTGTTTTGATGGGCTCAATCTGTTTTTCAAGATTTTTCAATGTCTCAGGGCTAACAAGATTATTTTTGTATTCTTCTTCCATATCTTGTAATGTAAGAATTAGTTCATGATAATCTTCAGCGACTTTTTCATAATATTCCTTTACATCTTTTACAGCCATTTTCAAACCTCATCTCTTTTTTTCTTCAAGTATAAATACAATTCATCATCAGACTCAATCCACACTTCTCTACCGTCAGCTTCCCACAAGAATGGAGTTGGTTTTCCGTTCATCTCAATTCCATTACAGTTTCTTTCAAAAAAGTAGTAAGATACTGAATCAGTATTGAACTCCTTGTCAAGTGCTTCAATTACAGAATCTATCAATCTGTATACCGGATTGTTGTCATCAATAGATATACCTAGTTTATGTAAATTAGCGATATGCTGGTTCATGTGCCTACAGGAATTGAGCAAAGAAGAGAATGTATCCATACTAATCATATCAAGGTTCCTCAATCATTATACAGTTTACTTTATGAGAGAATGCTGTACAAGCATCCATCGCTACAATACCACTATCAATAAAAGGAGAAAAGTGTGCTACGTCTCCTTTTACATGAGGAAACTCTACACCGTCATGATGAATAACAGAATGTCCCCAAGAAGCATGCCAGTGACCGCACCAGATTGTTTTACCGCGTATCTTTGCACCGTCAAGCCATGCTTTCATACCATTCATCCAGCGAGCACCTCTCCAATCTGCATTAGGAGATCTCCAGTTAGATTGTTTTTCATACGACGGATATATCTTTGTTCCCCATTCATCTTCTTTCAAAGATTGCTTACAAGGAATCCAACCGTGTACAAAAATATTCTTTCCAACTTCTGCGAAATCAACAGTTTTACTAACATAGTCATTCCAAAGAGAAGATCTGTCTACAGCAGAAAGTATTTCCATATCGTCAGATTCTGAAAGCCCAAACTCTTTCATAGAAATTCCTTCATGAAGAGCAATCGCTTCCGCTGTTTTAACTGTCCCGTTATGTATGTCATGAAGTAAGAATACTCTACGAATGATAGCATTTTCTAATAGTTCTTCATGATTTCCTTTTATAAGAATCTTTCTGTTATCAGGAAGATTGTTAACAAACTCTAATACTTTTACAGTATCAGGACCTCTATCACAAAGATCACCGAGAGAAACAAAGCACTGATCTTCTCTATCTTCCCAACCTGCACCTTTCAGTGCTTCCATCATTTCATTGTAGAAACTGTGTACATCAGCTACAATAAAGTACTGCATACATTTGACCTCCGATATTTAGTGGTGCTAACTGTGAGATTTGAACTCACAAAACAATGAGGTTTGAGCTCACCCCGTCTACCAATTGCGGCAAGTTAGCATAAGAGGCGAAGTAAATCGCCTCTATAATAAAACAAACTTTATATATTATGATTTATATTAGAGATTAAAAATATTGAAAAGATCTTCAATACGGCTCAGGCTACGGAGAAATTCATCATTTGCTTCCTGACCTGTATAACGCTTGGTGTATACCCCAAACTTCTTATTGAAGTCCATAATCGCTTCCAGACGATTTTTCTCTGCTTTCTGGAGTTTTTCCTTTGCAGGATTAACAATCTCTTTGTAGGCAATTCTGGCCTTATCCTCTGCCTTCTTCAGTTCGTCATAAGCTTCTGACACTGCTCTCTCAGCAGATTCAACTACCTTAGCAGCCTGCTTCCTTGACTCTGCCTTCTGCTCTTCAACAGACATTGACTTCCGATTGACGGCATTCTTGCTCTTTTCAATCAATTCCTGTTTAATGCACTCTTCTTCAGAGTCAAAATACTTTTTAAGAATTTCGCTATAAAATACTTTCTTCATTTTAACTTCCTCCTTAACTCGGTGCTGTACTTAACCGAGTACTTATAGAATTTATCTTTATATAAAGTTTGTATTATTCTACGTTGATTCTGCAGATAGTATCAACTACATTCTTCTTTGTAGCGATGATTAGATTTTGGGAAGCCGCAGCTGATAGACGAAGTTGCTGAGCAAGATCATCTGTACCCATTAGACTGCTGTTAGAAACTACAACAGTTCTATTCTTTTCATCAGTAAAGAAGTGATGTCTATGTGCAGTAAGTGCTAGATCATAGTAGTCCTTTGTCATAAGGGACAGATTAGCAACAACTGTTTCAGGCTTGTCTTTATCACCATGAACAGCAATAACTTTATGACCTAGACAAGTGAAAGATGCAATATCGTCACCCAGTGTATTATCATTGAAATGAATTGTCGGAACATCCTTCAGCCTTTCTTTGAGGAACCAAGTGATAATTCTGACAAGAGATTCAAGATCAAGAGAATCACAGAGGTTAGGTTCTAGTCTGCTGTGATTATCAAGAGTGTCATAATATTCAATGTCAAGGAATGACGACAGAGCAAACATAAAGTTAGCAAGAAGCTCCGACACTTCAATCGTCTGAGTGATAACATCAAATCTGCTCTTTAATCTCAGTGTTAAATGAATTCTTCCTGCAATCATATCTCCGAGATTGACTACATGAAGTTTATGAATATCGTAAAGAGCGCATCTCTGTGCCACTTCTTTCGCAAGCCTCATAACACGTTCTTTACAAATGTCGGGATTGTACTGATTATAAGGACTGTCAATACAGATTCCATAATGCCAATCGCTCAGCTGAAGAATTGCTTCTCTTTCTTCATTCTTACGAGCAGCGTGCTGTTCTAGCACGTCTGGCTTCAGAGTGAATGAAAACTTCTTATTAAATGTTTCAGCAACTTCCTTGGCAATATCTTTAATAGTCTCTTCACGAGAAACTCTTCTCAACATTGCATTTAACTGAGTTTTTTCGTCAGCGGACTTAAATTTAGCTTTTACAGTTTCAATTTTCTCTTGGAAAGCAGGATCATCAATAAGAAGTTGCTCAGGCTGATCCTCATTTGAAACACCAGCTCTCCTTGCTCTGCTATATCTTGCTCTACACGCTCCGCCAGTCATCGCTACTCCATAGTAACGATAAACTTCATCAGCACAATTCTCCCAAGTAAAACTTGGATCTATTTTCTTGTTCTTATTATACCAATCTACAATAAATTCCGTTATACTATTATTATTCATCTTCATGCTGTAATTCAATAGGAATATCCTCCAAATCTATATCTTCGGGTTCTACATCTATAATACCACTATCGGTATCTGGAACCGCACTTTCTTTGGCCTGACTTAGAATGTTACGAATTGCATTAGCTACTCTTTCCCTTGACATCCTGTCCAGACCTTGATTATCCATGTTTATGTTTACTTGATTATTCTGATTTATATGTATTGTAGGCAACTCCGTTTCTGTAGAGTTCTTCAGAAGCGTTTCTTGCATTACTTTGAAATAGTTAATTAAATCAGTGTTACTAAATTCATCAGGTCTAGAACTAACTCGTTGAAAAATTTGACTAACTATACTGTCCTGTATTTCGCTAATTCGAGTTGTTCTTAACATGTTCTTTTTCTTAATATTAAGATTGAACATATCAACAATCGTCTGTAGTTCTTTTGGATCAGTTTCAGTTAGAAATTTTTCAGTTATATCTTGTTCTTTCAGTTCTTCACTCATATTAACATTCCCTAAAACAGACTCTTGTAAACATCCATTACTTTATTTCTGAGTGCTGACTCTACTTCCGTAGTTAGTGGACTAGCATCTGAACTAGTGGTAGCTATAATTTTCTTCTCTAATTTTGAAGAAGGAATAAACTTGTACCTTATGCAGTCCCCTTCGTTCAATATATTCAAATAACCAATTCCAAGATCAATTTCTGTAAAGTTTTCATTATTCAATTTTGACTCAAACAATGAGTGACAGATTATATACTCTGCTTTGTCAGATAGCTGTTCAAGTGCAGACCTTGGTATTGTGGTTAGTGTTTTTAAGTCCTCGATAAGATCTGTCATCTGGGGTCTCCTAGTTTCTTCAATATCCTCAGCTCGTCTCTCTTATCATAGTATCGAATACTAGAAGCTATTTGCTTGTAGTATGTTTCTAATGACTTGTTTAATCTGAGCTGAATATACATTGGGAGTAAGATTGACTTATCCCGTTTGTAACTCTGTAAGTCGTCAAGTATTACATTCAGGTTCATTTTTGAAAGTGTATTGTTCTAATACTTCTTTAATTTTGTTATAGTTCCTTTTTACTATCCTGATATCAGTTGTTCTCTTTCCAAGTAACTTAAGAGCTTCTTCAAACGACATATTATCAATATTAACATATTGATACAGTAATAAAGAATGAACAATCTCTTCAAGTTCTTCTATAGTTGGGATCTTGATTGTAAGACCTCCGAAATACTCACATAACTTTAGAAGATTACTCTTGTCAAGTACATATGCAAGTTCGCTTATAGCAGAGTACTCAGGAACTTCTCTTAACTTATACAGTACAAAGAGAATAAGAGAATAACTATCAACTTCATTCAGTTTTGCAAGATCTTCCTTTACCCTCATTCGTTCTGTCCTTCATTATTACTGATACTATTTGCAAGTAATGACAACATATTAGAGTGTGAAGATATATAATCTCTACCTTGCCAAGATAAGTCTTTTGCTATGTAATGTTTCATTCCATTTGTAAGTGCTTGAATGTAACCTTTCATTTCATCAGGCAGATGGAAAAGAATTACAAAGTCTTTATTCTGTTTCCTATATAATGCTTCCAACTGGTCTGGAGAATATGAATTAGATAACTTTTTCAAACTTCTACTATCTAGAACGATTGAATTCAAGAAGCTTAGAAGACAACTTAGATATATGTTATTATATATAATACTATTTTCTGAGTAAGGAATATGAGTAAGGTATGCTCTTAATCCTTTTATTATATCTCCTAAGCAGGCTTCAAATTCAACTCTACCAAGAAAGTCTGTTGACTCAGAAACTAGTTGACGGAAAGAGTAATTAACTGCAACGTCATTAGTAATTTTATTTGATGTATAATCATATTCATACTTATCAAACTCAGCAGCACGTTGACCTATTGTGCTCTTCATGTAGTTAAGTATGCTCTTTACACGTTTTAGTTTAGGTTCCCCAGCATCGTTGTATTCAAACTGTTTCTTGTTTGTTAAGCGTAAGTATAATTGAGAAGCATAGTAAATTGCAAACTCTTCGTACTCATCTTCAATGTTAAACAAGTTTTCTTTATGAGCCAACATAATCGCGAGGAAATACAAATACTTGTAAATAGTCTCTTGGTCATGGTCTGGTTTATATATATTCTCATCAATATATATAGCCATTGTCGTATATTTAAGATTGTTAGGCTTTTTGTATAACATGGCTAATCTTGTTTACATCCTTGATAACAGTAATTTCATTATCACAAGGAATACAAAGATTATCTCTGTGCGTAACAATGAATACACTACTAACATCTTCAAGATGGGTAGAAACAAGATCAATAATCTTCTGACAACCTGTTATGTCAAGAGCATCAAAGATCTCATCACATACTAGAATATTACTTGAGAAGTTCATCAGATGACACAACATATCTCTAATCGCTAGTTGAATAATAACATCTAACTTCTTCTGTTCTCCACCGCTAAGAGATTCATATTCTTTGTTATCAAAGGAGATTGAGATATTATTTCCTTCTTGTTTGAATTCAAGAAGATCATTGTCAAACACAACTCTTGAATACGTCTTTGCCCTGTTATTGATAAAGTCAATAACATTCTTAAGTAAACAACCTCGGAAGTCTCTCTTTACAATTGTTTCCATTTTGTTGACGATACCAAGATGATTCTTTGTATTATCCTCTTCCTCATTATAATACAATAACTTGGTATCCAATCCAGAGATACTGTCTTCTAGGGATTTTATCTTTTCTTCGGTATTTCTTTTTTCGGTTTCTGCAGTACTAAGGAGATGTTCTGCCTCCACTAGTTTTTTAGCAGTTAATTCTTTCTGAGAGGATAGTTGACGATACTCTCTTTCTTTCTGCTCAATCTCTCTACTTACTTCATCTTTCTTTGTTTGTATTTCTTTGAGCTGTTTAGCAAAGAGTTTATCATTCTCTCTTAATTCATCAGATTTAGATTGAGTTATAGATGCTTGTTCCTGTTGAAGTTCCGATAAGCGATTTTTTAATTGCTCAAGTGTATTTTCAACAGGAGTTGTGTCGGGCTTAGTAACTCCTACAAGCTTCTGACCACAAGTGGGGCATACATCTGTGATACCTTTTAGGCGAGATAATTCACGTTTGTTTGCTGTAATATCTGTGTTTACTTTTGCAATCTCAACACTAAGCTCTGTTAACTTATCAGAATAACTTGCGTTGATTTTGATTACATTTTGAGTACTTTCAGATTGCTTTGAGTAGAAAGCATCTCTAATACTGTCTGCTTTTTCTTTTCTCTCTTTAATATACTCTTCTAGATCTTTTACTTGCTGTTCAAGTAAGGAACACTGCTCTCTAAAGGCAGTTACATCATTTTCAATATCTACAATACTAGAAGAAGAAAGCGACTCTAGCTTTTCTTTCTCTTCCTCCAACTGTTTACTGAAGATGTCTTTCTTTGTCTGTTCAGAAAGGGCGGACTTCTGAATGTTTAGTAGAGAATCATTAAGAAATGTTTTTCTTGTTGAAATTCTCTGCTTAAGATCCTCAATCATGAAGTCCGATTTCGAGAGCTCTTCGAGTACTTGCTTTCTTCCTGACGGTGTATTATTTGAAAACCTTTGTGGGAGACCTTGACCAAGAATAATAACACTACTGAGTAATGAACTTGTAAGGTCTGGAATCTGCTGTTTCAGAATAGCTTCGCTATCTCTAATACCTTTACCAGAGATATCTTTACCATTGACTGAGATAGTTAAAGAACTTTTAAGTTTACTGTGATCCTTTGTTCTCTGTATAACAAAGTTTGTATCATCTACATTAAAATCAAGGCAGACAACAGCTCCATCATTTCCGAATATATTTACTACATTCTTGTTACCTCGAATTGTTTCTCCTGTAAGTGCCCAAACAATTCCTTCCCAGATGGAACTCTTACCAGATCCATTACTTAGTGCAGAATCTCCAACAGCTTCATTCTTGCCAGAAACAAGAGTATAGCCAAGATTATCTAATTGTACTGTTTCGTCTTCAAAACTCATAAAGTTATTAAGACGAATATTGTTAAACTGAATAATCATTTACAGATCTCCTGTAACTCTGACAGAACTAAATCATCAGTTCCAAGGTTCTCAAATATGTATTGCTTGAATTGATCTAAATGATCAACAGAGAAAGAAACATTTGCTTCTTCTCCTTCTTCAATTCTATTTCTCTCAATTATGAATTTACTTACAACAACTTTTGAGCACTTCGGAAATCCATTGTCGGGCCATTTAGGATCAAATCTTGCCCTCAAGCACTGATAACTGTCATCTTCTTTACAACGAACAGTTACAACAGCATTGTTTTTTATATCAGAGCAGAGCTTATTCAGGTAATCAATATTCCAATCATCAATAAACTCTAACTTATAAAAGTTAAACGCGAAAGGATTTTCTATAACATAGAATTTCCAATCGTCAGTATCAACAATTATGATATTATGACTGTACTGAAACGCGTCCTCTGAAAAGTTCTGACCTGTAAGGTTTCCAATACTACGAATCTTGTCTGTGACCTGACACCCATTATGTAGATGACCATTTATACAGACATCACAAACAGACTCAATCTCTTCAACCGAAAATCCTTCTTTTGAAATGAACCTACCGTAATTAATTCCTTTTATATCATTGTGACTGAGAAGAATTTTTTTCTTATCTGGATCGCAATCTTTGTATACTTCTTTTAGATCAGGTCTATCTTTTTCAAGAAAGTAGGGGAGATAAAGTATCTGAAAATTATCAAACTTTTCAAAGCAACAAGAATTGATTACTTTACTATTCTTTAAGTTAAAAAGATGTGCTGTACTGTATTTTAGATCAGCAGTGTTAACTTCATGATTTCCTACAAGAAATGTATGTGGAAGAGGACTCCACTTAATCTCATTAAGAGCAGTAACACTCTCTGCATCTAGTTCTGCTTTATCAAAGAAATCGCCTAAACAAATAACACTATCGCAAGAATAATCCCACGCACACTGCTCAACCCAGTTCATAGACTGGATAAGATTCTCTAAGCGTAAGGAATATTTTTCTCCTCTGCTTCTAACGATAGAAGAATAAGTAGACCAATGTACGTCGCTGAAAAGTAATATACGCATGCTTATTTCAATCCAATTCTATTATCTGCGGCCTCGTCCATTTCAATTACTGCAATGATTGCATAGTTTGCAAGGTCAAGAAGTGTGTCTCTAATGGACTCATCTTTAACTCGCTGTTCGGCAGAACTCTTACTAGAAAGAGATCTAAGTCTAGACATCTTATCTTCCATTCTAACAAGAAAAGAAGTAAGACCATACTTCAAATAAGTTTCATGAACGCTGTCACCATAATCAGAATTCTTAGCCTTATATAGTTCTGTTAGACCATTAACAATCTGAGAGTGACGAAGACCTTTATCCATACGCTGTCCTTTCACATTATAAGTTTAATATATAAGTAAGTACATAATCAACAATTATGTCTGTTGTTAACTCTCCTGTCTTCAATCTCTTGTCAACTGAAGTTAACATTTCATATATCTTAATTAGCTGTTCTCTTGTATAGTAACCACAAGAATACTTAACTGCCCAGAACTTCTTTGTGTCCAACCCACACCCTTCGGGAGTAGGATTGTTAGTACACTGGACAGAAATAATATCTCTAAAGTTCTTGATTAGTATTCCAACTAACCCAAGAGGATCACATTCAATATTACCAATCTCACTGTAAACATCTTTAAGAGTAGTTATGTCTCTCTTAATAATACAGCTCGAAATATCAAAGATAGAATAACGACTAAGATCATTGAAAATACCATCATATATAAAGTCTTTAACAACTGATTTTCTTTCTTCAGGAGTGAATAGCGAAATCTTTTCAAGCTCGGAGTAAAGACGATTTATATCTTTACCGCACACTTTTAAGATATACTGAATGTCGTTAGGGTCAGCTCCATCAGCCATTGAGTATGCCAAATCTTCTATCTGCCAATTCTCTAACTTAGGAACTGTAACTATATTCTCTTTAAGTTGTTCAGATATTGAATCTGATACTTTACTACAGATGACCCAGATATTTTTATCAGTCTTCAAAAAGTATGCTAGGCTATCTTCAGGAAGTTCAAATACTTCGCAGGAGAACACGTACTGTTTGTTTGAGGTATCGTCCCAAGAACCAAACAGGCTGTTTGAATTACTTCTAAGTGTTAGTATATCTTCAACATACTCAACTTCAATATTGTTCTTTCTATACCAATCAAGATACTGTAAAGGTACAAAGTTACTGTTTTTACAGATAAACACTACAAGACCTTTTATTAGTTTCTTGTCTACTACAGAAGTTTTTACTTGCTGTAAATCCATTCAAACACCCAACTTTAGTTTCATAAGATAATGTTCAAACAACTGCTTCTTGCTGATATTTGGAATAAATGTCTGATTATACATATCAGAAGTTAGACGATATATGTTATAAAATACCGGATCGGTGTTTTCAACAATTGCTTTTCTGACAGAGTTAAGAAGTATCTTTATAAAGATTTCAAAACTGTATTTTCCGTCCTCGTGTTTACCGTAGTAGAATCTTTCTGCTACTGACAGAGTATTTGCAATTCCAGCCCTTGAAATACTATATACCATCTTTTCTGCTAACACGTACATTTGATTAAGGTCGTCTTCGGAAATTTTCAGAATATCAATTACTTGACCCGGTGTATTAGCAATACTTAACTGAAAGTCAGTTACTTGAGGAAACATCTTCCTAAGTGCCTCAGGAGTATATGTTTCTAATGTCCATATCTGACATCTGTTTAGAATTGTATCAAGAAGTTGCTGCTTTGTTTGACAAACAATAATAATGTAGCAATTCTTTAATGGTTCTTCAAGAAACTTAAGTATAACATTCTGCTGTTTAATTGATAACAAAGATGCGTCAAACAGATAAAGATATGGCTGAGGTCTTGTTAAGAATTGTTCTATATCCTCATAAGATACAGGAGTTCTTATCTCTACTTTCTCTATATGAAGTTTCAAAGAAATATATTCAGCTAGTGTGTGTCTTCCAGAACCTTTCTCGCCAAGAAGTATTACTGAACGAGGAAAAGAATCTAGATTATAGTTGTCAATCCTACTTAGTAGTAACTCCTGCCCCGCCATCATACTAACCTACACATCTGAAGAAAGACAACATCAATAGAAGTTCTTGGATTGCTGTCATTCTTTAACATATTCTTCAACACTAACAATTTATCTACAATATAACTGTAATAACGTGTAGCTCCTTCAAAGTTAACACAATACTCTAACTTGGACTGCATACTAGAGGGGATCTGTGTTAAAGTATAATCTTTGAACAGAGCATACTTATCTACATCTAAACAGAAAGACAGAAACTGTTCCACAAAAAGCTTCAAGTCATTACCTGAGTTATATACTTCATCAATCTTCTTCAGCACTTCAGATTCATTAGCATCAATAATTGCATTCAAAAGATTAAAGAAAATGTCGTAAGAGTAATTACCGATGGCCTGAAGTGTATTCTCAATTGTAATACTTGTACTATAATCTGCGCACTTTTCAAGATATGCGATACCAGCACGCATCTCTCCGTTACAGATACGACTAATGTAATCACAAGATTCTTCGTAGTCTGTGAAGCCTTCTTGTTTACAGATATACATAAGACGATCTTTTATCTGTTTTGAACCAATTCTATTGAAGTTAAACTTCATAACTCGGTTCATAATAGTTGCTGGAATCTTCTGCGGATCTGTAGTACAGAAAATGAATATCGTATATAGAGGAGGTTCTTCGAGAGTTTTTAGAAGTGCTTGCCAACTCGCGTTTGTTAACGCGTGAGCTTCGTCAATTATGTAAACTTTATACTCGCTATCAAGAGCTCTTTCGCTAGCAGATTTAATAATAGACTTGATATTGTCTACACCATTATTAGACGCGCCGTCAATTTCAATGGGAGAACCTTGTCCTCTATTTATTGCAGAGGCGAAAGCTCTAGCAGAAGTTGTTTTACCACAACCACTAGCACCTGAGAATACATACGCGTTCTTAATCTGACCGCTCTCTATCTGTCTAGTAAGGATCTTTACAATAGAGCTTTGCGATATAACTTCGTCAAGAGTTTTAGGTCTGTACTTTGTAGCTAAAGACATTTACTCTACCCTTTCATAACTGATGATTGATTTTGCAGGTATCCACATATTCTCGTAGAAATTGTCGTTCGTCTTATCTGTATCGAACTTATATCCTCTTCCTGTAAATCTAATCATCTTTCCTGCTATCTGATTTATCTGAATAAATAGTGTAGTGTCTGTAATCTTCTTACCTTTATTCCAATCTGTATCCAGAGTAAAGTTAGGAGGAGGATTTACAATATAATTTGCAATAACTATTTTGTATACTCCATTAACAACAAAAGAAGAGTCAGGAACATTTACATCTTCAGTTGTTCTTTCAAAAACTAGATGAGTTGTTGAATCATCAAAATGGAAGTTCCTCGTCTTCGTCAGTTTCTCCAACTGTTTCTGTATTACTTTGTTCATTATTTTTCACCCTAAAGAAGATATTACCGCTTGTATTCTCGTTAATGAATGACGCTTCCATGTCTGCGATGTAGATAAGAATTGAAAGGGGATACACATTCCAAACAGCTCCGATATTATCTTTCATACTATCCCAGGACATATTTCCATGATGATGAATAATAGCGATAGACTCAATATAAGTCAGCGGAATGAAAGACCTGATATAATACTCTGAAGTAGTTTCGTGATTACCATAGATAAAACGCTCACTGTCATCAAGAGAAGCGTATTCTTTCACAGTAATCCAATCAAACCTTCCTTGCTCGTCATGTTTACTACCTTTTTCGCTATATACCTTTTTGTTCCTATAGTCTATCTTGTAGTGGTTAATCTTAGCAAGATCATGCAGGAGACCAACAATAAGACAAGTCTCTTCCGAGATAATATCCTGCATTCCAAAATCTTTTACAAGAGCTACAAGATTGTCATAAACATTCAAAGAGTGAGCACAAAGACCACCCATATAAGCTGAATGATACTTTGTACTTGCAGGAGCAACAAAGAAGTCAGAATTTTCAAGCCAATTCAGAAGACCTTCAATGTTAGCTCCTTCTCTTTTAATTGAAGAAACAAGTGTAGTAAACCTGAATTTGTTTTCTGCGATTTGAACATCTGTAAGCATAAAATTCTCCTTATATACAAATACTACTATATTAGCTATAGTAGTATTATATAATAAATATTCAGTTAATTCAACTATTTGTGCTGGGTTGCTCAGGAGTTTCTTCTTGATCTGGTATATCTGTCCCGTACATTACAAACCAGTAATGTATGATATTTTCAGTTATCTTTCTGTCGGGTTTCTGAGCCAATAGGTCTATAAGGTTCTGTGCTGTTATAAATCTCAGATAGGGTCACTCCTTACTAGCCCACTTAGCACGGATCTCAGCGTAGTCGTCGATAATGTTGTCATACTCGGTGAGCCAACTCATCCGACCGTGAGGACGTACACCATACACGTCCTTATGAAGATCGGAGTACATTCCGATTTCGGAAGCGTAGATGGGCTCACCCTTCTCCATACGAGCCTCGAGGTTTTTCTCGTACTCACGGAACTGATTCTCGAAGAACCAGTCACGGTCGTCCCACTCGTTGTCGTAGTTGTCAGGATCGGGAATATCGTCAAACTCAGGCTCCTCGATCTCAACGTCGCTCTTGATGACGTTGCCGAAGGAATCAAAATCAAATTCAGAATCGTAACGCATAACTGGGACCTCCGTTAATTTTTATTTACACTTATATTATAAATGATAACGGAATGAATTTCAACTATTCTCTTCTTCTAGTTTTTGAACAAGAAACTTCATTAGCTTTTCGCTAATAACATAATAGTTGTCGCTACCAGGACCAAAGTTAATACATAAACAATTATTATCCAGACGATTAGAAAAGGCTTCTTCTTTATTCTTATCAATCCATTCTTTCTTAACAGAAACGGATTGTTTTTCTGTCATAACTGTTTTACACTCAATTAAGAGAGACGCCTGTCTTTGAACTACGTCTCCCTTTTTCCATTTTGTTGCTCCACTATTCGGTGTTTGTGTTGCACCAAGAGCTCTACAAACGGACTTTTCATGTAAGTCGCTATAGTAACGAGTAGACTCTTTATTATCTGTCATTACAGTTCTTCCAGATTAGTACTTGCTATATCAAGACCAAGCTTCTCACTCAGATCAATATCAAGCATAGACTCAAAAGATTTGATAAACGGATCTTCCTTTTCTTTGAGCTTGTCGTAGCATCTGTCGTAGAGCTTTCTAGCTTCAATCGGATTAGTTTGGAAATATGTATAAACATTCTTCTTCCCTCTAATCTTTATTTCATTTCCGCTCTCATCTTTTGCAAGCTCTCCTGTATCTGGGTCAATAATTTTGAATGAGCCCTGAACAGAATTATCAATAAGACCGAGATGAGTTGCTACATCTATAGTATCTTGTAACCAATCAATGCCCTTATTGTAGTTAAGGTGAGCCATTCCGAGCTTTCTATCCCACTTGCAAACCTTTGTCTTTAGAACATAACACTCAATAATATGACCTGCAGGAGACTCTGCTTTCTTTGTGAGAATGTTTCCTTCCTCGTCAAAGAAATCACCACGCTTAAACATCAATCGCATAGAACAAGCATGCTTCCAAGCTCTTCCGCCAGGAGTTGTAAGAGGATCTCCATAGCCAGTCATATTTTCTCTTACTTGGTTGATTGCAATAAGAGTTGCTTTATACTTACGGAGAAGACCAATCGCTGTATTAGCAAACCTAGTAAGAGCCTTTGCAATTCCACCCATCTGCTGCTTTTCCATAGACTCATCAGCAATCTGTGCAGGTACAAGAGTTGCAATACTGTCAAAGATAAGAAGACCAACTTCGCCTGTCTTAAGCATGTCAAGAGCCATGTCAAAGATCTCTTCTGCTGACTGTGCTTCGGGTCTAATACAAACAGTCTTTACGGGAGCTTCTTCACTCATATCATATCCGAGCTTTGCTGCCCACACAGGGTCAGCTGTACCTTCATTATCAAGAAATACAATAGCTCTCGGATTATCAGGATTACGCTGGATTTCTGCTTTCTGGTAAGACGCTGCTGCTAAGAAGCTATTTGTAGTCTTACCACTACCTTCTTGTCCCGAAAACTCTACAATACGTCCTTCGGGGATACCTCCGTAGATTGCAAAGTCCAAGCCAGGGCTACCAAGTGAAAGTGTACCTTCAACGTCTAGCGCGTCGATACCATACTTAACAACAGAATCTCCGTACTTTTTAGATATAGATTTTAGAACTTCGTTTAGACTTTTACTTTCAGCCATTAAGTATACCTTCCTATATCAGAGTTCAATTTCTTCATTCAAAATCTTTCTAACTCCAGTTACAGGAGTAGAGGGTAGATATTCTTCTCCCATTCGTCTACTAATAGACTTTGAAAGAGTAGAAATCATAGTGTTTGCTGCGTCAATCTTATTCTTCATAACTTTATAAGCTCTAGAATAAATATCGCTAGCAACTGCTTCAGACTTTGACGCTTCTTCACTAAGAGCTGTTAACTCATTTACTGTCTTCTTCTTATTACTTGTTGCATCAGGTACTTGGTTATCAAGATACGCTTGATTATATACTTCTTTGTACTTTGCTTTACTTAAATAATCAAGAGAACCAAGTTTCTCAAGCCTTTCCTGCATAAAGTATAAGCAGTTTGACAACTCAAGATGATATTTCTCAAATACAGAGATCGACGGATCTGTTACAGCAATGATATCATTATACACACCAGTCATAACATCGTCAAGACTTTTTGTGTATCTTGAAACAACTTCATCCGCTACTCCCGCATAAAGATCATAATTTTCTTCTGTTTCTTCAATAACTTTCTGAATTTCTTCAAGACTAACTTGCATTATTATCTCCTTTACCAGCCTTCAGGAAGATCCTTCAAGAATGAATAATCAGAATCCATAAACACTCTCTTCTTAACTGAAGGTATCTCAATTATATCTTCTTCGCCTAGATTTCTAATTCCAACAGACTTTTGATTATTCTTTTTCAAATGAGCTATTGTTTTAATCGGAATATACAAACACTTATCTTTCTCATACAGCCAAAGAACAACACCTGCTCTTACACCTTGCATACCAACATACTTTCTTAACTTATCATACTGTGATATAGCATCAAAAGGTAAGGAGGCTCCGCTATGACTTTTACACTCAAGCAGATATAGTTTACCACCTGTATATGCAATGAAATCACATATATTAACAGAGGTAAACTTATATCCTGTAACTTGATCATTCAATCTCAACAAGAATGTATCGGGAAAAGATTTAGACCAATCCTGCTTGAATTTTGTTTCAAATTGCTTGCCGTAATTTGGCATTACTGAATTCTAATCTCCGGAATTACATTTGTAACATTTCCCGAAATCAGAAGTATAGCAGAGTTATTGCCAAACGAGATATGAACATTCTTTGTCCTATTACTATCTAGCATTTTTGTTAACTCAATGATATCAATCATTGTAGAATAAGGTTCAGAAATCTCATTATTCGGATTTTCATACTGAACCTTCTCTGTGCTATTTTTCTTACTATCACTAACTGCAAGAGAATCTCTATTAAACTCAAGGCAGGCGGAAGACAGCATAGCATCCTGTGAGAACAGAGAGAATCGCTCAAGAGTTTCAAGAAGATTGCTTCTCGGAATACTTACAGTATACGGAAGTTCGTCAGAAGCAAGACCTCTAATACGGTCAACCGGAACACTCTTAAGCATAGTGTCATCGCAGGAAAGAATAGCGAAAAGAGAAACCGTAGGAGTAGTTAATGACATACGGGTCTGAATAATTTCATCACTAAGTTTCTCTGTTCCATATCTGAAATGAACATTCTCATTCTCGAAAAGTTTGAACAGCTTAACAATACGGGAATTGAGCAAAAGTTTAACATCATCAGGAAGTCCAAAATTATTCACAGTGGCTCCTGAAGTAAAGGTGATTGCACCCTTCTTATCAATATAGAAATACTTCTGCACCGCATTAGAAATAACACCCACATCAAGCTGACGACTATTTGAGTTCATAATGCTATTCAGAATATCAGAAGAAATGTCAAACTCAGAAACAACATTGTTCACTTCAATCTTAGGAAGAACCATCATAACAGAATCTTCAAAGATCAAAGGAAGTTTGTAAGTTCCGTTTCCTTTTACAACAAGGAACTTATCCGTAACAGAAAGTTCAACAAACTCAGTAGTAATTTTAGAAATGAGCTTAGTGAATAGCTCAGCATCTACAGTAGCATGTAAAGTATCAGGATCGTCAACAGGTACACTAACAGTAACAAAATATTCCTTGTTAGTTACAGAGATCTGAAGAACATTTTCCACAACCTCAAGTTCAAGAACTTCTGTAAGTTGAGAGATTGACTTTGCATCTACAGCTGCTGAAATAGTTGAGCAGGGCTTCTGAATAGTTTCAAGCCTAATTTTCATCAAGTATACCTCTTCTTTATTTGTATTGATTGTTTACTATGTATTAAGTATCCCATCCAGGGTATGGAATGAACTTATAACAGTTCATTAGTTCTCCGTCAATCTTAATAATCTCTCCTGTCATAATACGATTCTTTGTTAAGACAAAAAAGATCCATTCAGCAATATCGTGAACTGTTGACAGACGACCTGTAATGCTAAGATCTGCAATCGCCTTCATAAGATCTGGATCTGCGTACAGTTCGGGCTCTAGAAATGTTCCATCAAGACTTCCGTCAGGAGCAGGAACAATTCCGTCAATATTAAGAGAGTTAACAAGAATGTGTCTACTGTCATGACCAAGATTGTTTGCTGCCCACTTGGTCAGAGCATCACGACCTCCTTGGGAAACACAGTATTCCATATTGTCGTATCCTTTTACAGAAGCTGTGCTACCAATCTGAACAATCGCTTTCAGTTCAGGGTCTCCACTATATTTCTTTATAATGTTCATGTAACCGATAAGATTTACAGCAATCGCCTTAGC
>Ga0310690_10000945_pt1 | contig 55992 bp, 31 predicted proteins | sample AusTroGonzalo_MG_2_FD_207661 | JGI IMG/M metagenome (GOLD analysis project Ga0310690, IMG submission 207661) | Bovine rumen microbial communities from tropical cattle in Woodstock, Queensland, Australia - Gonzalo_04 (v2) (version 2) | ecosystem: Host-associated > Mammals > Digestive system >... | reverse complement strand
GATTTGATGGAAGAAATACTTGACTTAAAAAAAGTATTGTTGTCCATGAGAAAAATTTCCGATCCGCAAAAAAATGTGTATTCTTTTTTCTCTAGGGAAAACAACGAATATATCAGTTCTTTTTATTCGGCATATTTCAGGGATGTAGCTGACCAGCTTGATAGGTTAAATAAAACCATAACATATAATTCCCAAATGATAGGTTCTTTAATTACCGTTTATATGTCGTCGGTAACAATAAAGTTGAACGAAACAATGAAGTTTTTAAGTATAATAGCAACAATTTTTTTACCGGTTCTTATATTTGCAAGTTATTACGGAATGAATGTTGCTTTCCCGGAGATAAAACTTTTAGGTGAAACGGGAACTTGGCTTTTTGCAATATTTTTAATATTAATTTCCACTTTCGGAATTTTTATGTACATGAAAAAGAAAAAATGGTTTTAGTTTCGGTAGAATTAAAGTCATTTTAATATAAAGGAGTTTATATGAGCAAATTAAGACCTAAAAAATTAAAAATATTCTTCTATGATAATTGGGGAAAGATGACGGTTATATTATCAATAATGTTATTGTTATTTCTTACTATATTTGGCTTAAGCAAACTTGACTCTTTTTACAGAACTTTGACGGTCGCAACACTTCCTATGCAGATACTTATAGGTGGTCTTCATGCCATGGTATTTGTCGGTGCATATTTGTATTTTATGAGGGGCGGTTTTGGAAAATTTAAGAAAAATAAAATAAAAGCAAGCGATATAAATGTTAAATTCAGCGATGTTATAGGGCTTGAAGGTGCTAAAAAAGAAGCAATGGAAGTTGTTCAATTGATAAAAGATTCCGTAAGAGTTAAAAAAATAGGCGGTAAAGTTGTAAAAGGTATTATGTTAATGGGGCATCCCGGATGCGGTAAAACATTGCTTGCAAAAGCGATTGCAACCGAAGCTAAAATGCCTTTTTTGTCTATGTCCGGTAGCGAATTTGTTGAAGTGTTCGTCGGTGTAGGTGCATCAAGAGTAAGACAATTGTTTCAGCAAGCAAGAAAATTGGCTTATGCGGAAGGTGCATGTATTGTTTTTATAGATGAAATAGAAGTTATAGGAAGGGGGAGAACTTTTTCTTATATGGGTGGCGGCGAAGAAACAAACAGCACTCAAAATCAGTTGCTTGTTGAAATGGACGGGTTGGAAAGTAATAAAAATAATATTATTGTTATAGGTGCGACAAATGCCAACGAAAGTGTTTTGGATAAGGCTCTTTTAAGACCCGGAAGATTTGACAGAAAAATTTACATAACATTACCTAATTTAAAAGAAAGAGAAGCTCTTTTTGATTTTTATCTTAAAAAAGTGAAAGCGGCTTCTAATGTCGATATTTCAAAATTGGCAAGGAAAGCTGTCGGAAAATCTCCCGCTGAAATTGAAAATATAATTAAAGAAGCGGCTTTATTTGCTACAAGAGAAAATAAAGATACAATAGATATGAGCGATATTTCTTCTGCAATGGATAGAATAGATTTAGGTTTGGAAAGTCATATAATTATGACTCCTAAAGAAAGGGAGATGACGGCTTATCACGAAGCAGGACATGCGGTAACTTTGTATTATTTACATCCGACGGATGATGTTTTTAAAGCAACAATAAAATCAAGAGGTGATGCACTCGGTTTGGTTGCGCATAATCCTAAAGAAGAATGGCATACACAAAACAAAGACAAACTTATTGCCGATATTATGGTTGCACTTGCAGGATACAGCAGTGAAAAAATTAAATACGGAACGACATCCACGGGTGTATCTTCCGATTTTACAAAAGCTATGGCGATTGCAAATGCAATGGTCTGGCGGTTCGGTATGGGCGAAAAAGGTTATATAGGTGATTTTACCGCAATACCTAAAGAAAATATGTCGACGAATTTAAAAGAAAAATTAAATAGCCAAACAATGGCAATATTGGATTTATGTTTGGAAAAAGTCGATAAATATCTTATAGAACAATGGGATATAGTTGATAAAATGGCACAAGCTTTGCTTGAAAAAGAAGAACTTGATTATGATGATATAGCAGAGTTATTTGCAAAGTACGGTAAAAACAGAGTAAGAATTATTGATACAAAGATTGCAAGTAAAAATATAAAAACGAAAGAGACGGTTGATGCTTAAATATTTTGTTTGTTCTTTGATTATATTTTTTTCTTTTTGTTCTTGCGGTCCGAGTTTTCCTAAGGAAACTTTGGTTCAGGATATAGAGAAACTTGTTAAAAAAGAATCGGGAGTTTTACCGAAAGTTGAAATTATAAAAGATACTTTATATTTGGATTTGGAAATGGAAAATATAGTGTCTTTGCAAAGTGAAGTTGTTGCGGAAGCAATAAGTTCTTTGCAAAGTGCCGTATTTACAATTACAAGAATTGCTTTAAGTTCCGATGCCGATATAAAAATTATAGTTGTTACTGCTTATGACCCCAATTTTCAAGTTGCTTTGAGAATGTTTCAAAATATAGACGATGTAAAAAGTTATTTTTATCAAAGAATTTCAAGAAGTGACTACGAACAAAGACAACTTATAGAAATGGATAATCCGGAAACGACAAAAGCTACCGTAATGGATAAGCATTATATAACTATTGAAGAATTTGTCTCAAGACTTGTTATATCTCAACTTAATATGATAGGTAAAACAAATCCTTTTATTGCCAGTATATTGACCGCTTTAAATTTGAGATATTTGTATATTGACAATGATGTTGTTTTTTTAAGTTCCAGCGGAGATGATGAAATTTTATCTTCTCATTATATAAAGCAACTTATTACTAACGAATTTCAGAAAAATATAGAAAAATATAAAATTGAAACTATAAATTCGGTTATCATTTTAGATAATGAAAACAATAGTGTTTTAAAATTGATTTTAAAGTAGCTGTTGAAAAAAATAAGTTAAAGTGTTAAAATTATATAAAATACATTAGTTTGGAGATAGTAATGGAATTGTTTAAAATGGCAAAAGAAGCAATGTCGATGAGAAGTAAATTAAAGGAAATGGAAAAAACTTTAAAAGCCAAAGTTATAGATGTAAATTACAAAGGTGTTACCATAAAGATAAATGCTAAAAGTGAAATTCTTGATGTTAAGTTGCCGGAAGATAGTCTTCAAAAATCCTTAAAGGATTTAGAAAAATTAATTTTATCGGCTTTTCAGGAGGCAATATCTCAGTCCCAAAAAGAAATGGCGGAAGAATCTAAAAAAATGATGGGTGGTATGAATATACCCGGATTAAATTAAAAAATAACAGAGGTGTATATGAAAAAATTTTTTCTTGCTTTTGTTGCTTGTTTGTTTTTTAGCGGTTTGGTTTTTGCCGAAAGGACATTTTTTATTGCCGGAAAAATTGAAATACCCGGTGAAGTAAATTACGACAATGTTGTCGTTGAAGTTTCCGGTTCGGAGGATTTACAGGTAAAGCCCGATAAAAGAGGAAATTACATAATAGAGGGTCTTTCTGCAGGTGGAAGTTATAATATAACCGTAATGACATCAGGTTATGAATCTGTCCCTAAAGTAAGAACTGTTGATGAGTTATCCAAGAATATAATGTATGAAGATTTTACTTTGAAAAAGTTGCCCGAACAAAAACATAATTTTAAAGTTCAATCTAAAAATGAAACCGGTTTTGAGGATGATATTGATGATATTGATATGATTGATGTTAACACAAATAAAGTTAAAAAAACAAAAGGTAACAAAAAACAAGCTCAAAAAGCAACGGATAAAAAAGATTCCTCTGTAAAAGATAAGAAAGCAAAAAAAGAACCTGTAAAAGCATCTGCTAAAAATAAAGCTGCCGCAAAAGATTCTGCGGTTGCAGATACAAGTAAAAAAGTTTCAAAAAAATCTCCTGTAAAGGAAGAAGATTTGTTTGATGAACAGGAAACGGATGATATTGATATGGATTTAGCTTCGGATGAAAATGATATATTGTCCGAGCAGGATGTTTTTGATTCTACTCCGAAAAAAAATTTAAAAAACGATAAAAAACAAAATAACAAAAATAAACCTAATAAAAATAAAAAAGATGAGCTTTTTGATGATGAAGATATGAATTTTGATGATGATTTGGATTTAGATGACGATTTGTTTGGTGAACCTAAGAAAGAAGTCTCAAAAAAAGATAAAAAGAAAACCGATAAAAAAGCAGACAAAAAGAAGGACAAAAAAGACAAGAAAAAAGATAAAAAGAAAGCCGATAAAAAAACTGTAGAAGATGAACTTTTGGAAGATAATTTAGATGGTTTGGATTTAGAAGATGAGGATTTATTGTTAGATGAAGAAGATATGTTATCCGACAAAGCTAAAGCAAAAAAAGAAGATTCTAAATCAAAATCGAAAGTTTCCAAAAAACAGGATTTGTTAGATGAAGAAGAATTGGATGAAAATTTTAATTTAGATGAAAGTTTGGAAGAAGAAGACTTTTTGGACGATACTGTTAAAAAAGCAAAAGAAACTACCAAAAACACAAAAAAACAGGCAACAAAAAAAGCAAAACAGGATAAAAATAAATTAAAACAGAATAAAGCACAAAAAGAAGAAGATATAAAACTTTCAAAAGCTGAAGCACAGCAAAAAGCGTTATTGTCTGCACAGCAAGCTGTTACCGATACCGAAAACGAAATTAGTGATAACGGTTTTTTAAATGAAGATTTTTATGACAATGAAGATGATTTTGAAACAGTTTCAATATCTGGTAGAATATTAAAAAATAAGAATGGTATAAAGAATATTAAATTAAGTTTGTCCGGTTTGGATGAGCCTGTTACGGTAACTACTGATGAGAGCGGTTTTTATAAATTTGACAATTTACCTAAAGGAAAAGATTATATCATTACTATTGCAAACAGTTCAAATTTAAAAATATCTCCTATGTCGAAAGTTCATAAAAAGTTAAATAAAACTTTATCTAACCAAAATTTTTATGCCGTAGAAAAATCGGCAACAACAAAAGCAACTGTTAAAAAAACTGATGCTAAACCTAAACAAACAACAACTTCTGCTACAACAAATACGAAAAAACCGGTAGCTAAGAAAACATCAGCGGCAACAACGAAAAAAACTGCTGCTAAAACAACAACTTCTGCTGCAGCAAAAAAAACAGCACCGGCAAAAGCAACAGTAAATAAACCTGCAGCAAAAAAAACAACACCGACAAAAGCAACGGTAAATAAAACTGCAGATAAAAAAGCAACTACAAGTTATGCTACAAAAACAAAGAAAAAACCGGCAGCAAAAAAGAAACCTGTAGTTGAAGACGAAGATGACGATTTAGATTTTGAAGATTAAAAATGTTGATAAAAAATATAAGAGTTGATTTGAAAAATAATTCATATCCGATAATTTTATCGGATGCTTATAAAGACTCTTTACCGTTTTTTAAAAAGCATGTACCGAACAGAAAAATTTTAGTAATTTCAGACAGTAATGTTGCAAAATTATATTTAAAAACTTTTGAAAAATTTATGAAGGAAAACAAGTTTACCTTGTTTTCCTTTGTTTTTTCTGCAGGAGAAAAACAAAAAAATTTAAAAACTTTGGAAGATATTTATGCTTTTGCATTGTCCGTAGGTATAGACAGACAGTATACCGTTGTAGCTTTGGGCGGCGGTGTGGTAGGCGACACCGCAGGTTTTTTTGCGGCAACTTATATGAGAGGCTTAAAACTTATTCAGTTTCCTACGACTTTGCTTGCAATGGTCGACTCTTCAATAGGCGGTAAAACCGGTGTAAATATAAAAACAGGTAAAAATATAGTAGGTGCTTTTTATCAGCCGAAATTTGTTTTTATAAATACCGACTTTTTAAAAACTTTGCCGGCAAGCCACATAAAAAACGGTATGGCTGAAGTTATAAAATATGCAATAAGTTTCGATAAAAATTTTTTTGATTATTTACTTGAAATTTTTAATAAAGGGTTGTTGTCAAATAAAGACTTTTCTTATATAATATATAAATGTTGCGGATACAAAGCGACAGTAGTTTCTAAAGATGAAAAAGAAAGATTAGGTATTAGGGATTTTTTGAATTTCGGGCATACTTTTGCACATGCACTTGAAACCGTAACAAAATATAAAAAATATTTACATGGCGAAGCCGTTGCAATGGGAATGTTATTTATTGCAAAGTTGGCGGTAAATATTAATTTTATAACAAGTAAAACCGAACAAAAAATTTGTGAAATTATTGAGGCTGCGGGTTTTTATAAACCCGAATTTAATTTTGATGTAAATGTTTTTTTATCTCTTATGAAAAAAGATAAAAAAAATGTTTCAAAAAAAATAAAATTCGTATTGCCTAAAAATATAGGAACTGTTGTTTCAAGACAGGAAGTCGACGAAAAAACAGTTTTAAAAACATTAAAGGAATTTTTTAAATGAAAAAAATATTGATAATAAACGGACCGAATTTGAATTTGCTTGGTAAAAGAGAACCCGAAATTTACGGCAGATTGACTTTAGCTGATATTGAAAATGAAATAAAAAAATTAGCAACCGAATTGAAAGTTGAAGTTTCTTTTTTTCGATCTAACCATGAAGGTGAAATTGTTGATGCTATAGGAAAATCAAAAGATAATTGTGACGGTATTATTATAAACCCTGCAGCATATACACATACTTCCGTTGCGATAAGGGATGCACTTGCAGCTGTTGATGTACCTGCAATAGAAGTACATATATCGAATGTTTATTCAAGAGAAGAGTTTAGACACAATTCTTTTATTGCACCTGTTTGTATCGGTCAAATTGCAGGTTTAGGTATAGACGGATATCTGTTTGCCCTCAAAAAACTCTCTTCGATTTAGTTTATTGGTTTATAGGGTTATTATATTATAGGTTGTTTTTAGTTTGTAGGTTAGTAAGAGTGTTATTTTTTTGTAGTTTCTATACATTCAGTCATCTTTCCAAATTGCTTTAGCAATTTTCAAGATTTGCTCGCAAATTCCTATTTTGATATAATAAAAAAATATGATAAAAAATTTATCTTACCAAAAACTGTTTTGGTTTTTAACTGCATTTACAACTTTTGTCAGACTGTCGGTAATAGGTAAAATAGGTATCACCGTTGACGAAGCTCACTACTGGGTGTATTCAAGATTTTTAGATTTGTCTTATTACGATCATCCTCCTTTAATAGGTTATATAATAAAATTATTTACCAAAATTTTTGGTATTAATGAATTTGCAGTCAGGTTACCTTCAGTTATTATTTTTGTAATAGCTTCTTATATCTTTTTTATATCCGCAAAAAAACTTTTTAACGAAAAAATAGCATTTGTATCAATAGTTCTGTTGAATATTTTACCGGTATTTTCTTTCTTAGGGGCAGTAGTTACAATACCGGACAGTCCGCTTTCTTTATTTTGGTTAATATCTTTTTATTTGTTTATAAATATAGTTGAAACTTCAAAAAAAAGATATTGGTATCTGCTCGGTTTGTCAGTTGGATTTGCTTTTCTTTCAAAATATACTGCCGTTATGATTTATCCGTCAATAATTTTATTTTTATTATTATCAAAACAGCACAGGTTTTGGTTTAAACAAAAAGAACTTTATATTTCAATGCTTATTGCTTTTATTTGTTTTATTCCTGTTATTTTATGGAATGTGGAAAATAATTTTGCAAGTTTCGGCTTTCAGTTAAGGCATGGTTTTGGAAGCTCATTACCTAAATTTTCTTTTACTTTGTTTGGAAGATCTCTTGCTGCACAGGCGGGCTATGTATCTCCGTTATTATTCATATTTTTCTGTTACGGGTTATATAAAAGCTGTAAAGATGCAATAAAAAATAAAGATAAAGCAAGTTTGTTGATAGCTTGTTTTTCTTTACCGGTTTTGTTATTTTTTAATTTGATAGCAACTTTTAACGAAATTTTACCGCATTGGCCTGCAATGGGTTATTTAATCTTAACAATGTATGTTGCTTATTTAATAATCGATAATTGGCAAAACAGCAGGATTAGGAAATTTGTTTATATATCTTGTGCATTGGCAATGCTTATGAATATTTTAGTTCCGTTACATGCAATGTATAAAGTTATTCCGTTAAAATATTTTTTACCTAAAGCCGAAGCCGAAAAAATGGAATTCGGTATAGAACGAGCCGAAGTTATAGATCCGACAAACGATTTATACGGCTGGAAAGAATTGAAACAAAAAATAGACGAAATATATTCTTCTTATCCGCAGGATAACAAACCGTTTATTTTTACACATAAAAGTTATTTGGCAAGTCAAATATTTTTTTATGTTCCGGAATTAAGAGTTTATTGCTTAAGTGATAAAATAGATGCCTACGATTTATGGCAGAGAGATATTTCGAATTTAAAAAACAAAGATGCAATTTTTATTACAAGCAACTTTTTTGATTTTAAAACTCCTCAAGATGTTTATCCTTTTGAATTTTTCGAACAGCCTTTGGAACTTCCCATATACAGAAATAAAACTCTTTCAAAAAAGTTTTGGCTTACTATATGTAAAAATTTTGATCCTTTGAAATTGCCGCAAAAATATACTGCCGATTTGGTAGGACAAAGAAAAACAGCTCGTCAAGGTTTACTGGATATTGATTATCAAATTTTTCTTTTGATAAACAAAGAAAAGAAAAATCCGTTTATTGATAAAATAGTTTCCAAAGAATCTTATTTCGATTCAAAAGGGCTTAATATGCCTTTGATAATTATGATAATTTTTTCACTTTTTGCTTTACGAAAAGAAAAAAAGGAACGGTTTTGGATACTTGTTGCTTTAATTGTTTGTGTATCAGTTTGTGCAGGTATTTTAAATACTGCCTTAAAAGATATATTCGAAAGGGCAAGACCTTTAGCTGTTTTCGGAGACGGTAATATAAATGTTTTTTATGAAATTTTACATAGAAATTCTTTTCCGTCGGGGCATACCGAAGCGGCATTCGCTTTGGTTGTTTCGATGTTGATGGTTGTTCCCAAATATTGGTATATATATTTGTTGTTTGCATTGTGGACACCGTTTGAAAGAATTTATGCCGGATGTCATTTCCCGTCGGATGTTTTTACAGGTGCAATAGTAGGCGGCTTAACCGCATATATAATGATAAATATTTTTAAAAATGCAATAAAACATAAAAGAATTTTGGGGAGGAAAAGATGAAAATTTTAGTAACCGGCGGAGCAGGTTTTATAGGTTCCAATATTGTGGATGCACTTATTGAAAAAAAACATAAAGTTGTAATAGTAGATAATCTTGCTACCGGAAATATGAAAAATGTAAATAAAAAGGCAAAGTTTTATAAAGTTTCGGTAACGGATTTTAAAAAGATAGAAGCTATTTTTAAGAAAGAAAAATTTGATGTAGTTATTCATCATGCCGCACAGCTTGATGTCAGAAAATCCGTTGCAGACCCGAGCTTTGATGCCGATGTAAACATCAAAGGAACCATAAATATTTTGGAATCTTGCAAAAGGACAAAAGTTAAGAAAATAATTTTTGCATCTTCCGGCGGAACTATATATGGCGAATGTTCTTCTAAAGCTCCCGACGAAAAAGCTTTTGCAAATCCTCTGTCTCCTTACGGAGTTGCAAAACTTTCGGTAGAACATTACATTAAATGTTACAGTGCATTATACGGTTTAAAATATACTGTATTAAGATATGCAAATGTTTACGGACCGAGACAAGATCCTTTCGGTGAAGCAGGTGTTGTTGCAATATTTATAGGTAAAATGCTAAACAATCAACACGTATTTATTTTCGGTGACGGAAAACAGTTAAGGGACTATGTTTATGTTAAAGATGTTGTCGATGCAAACTTAAAAGCTTTAATAAAAGGTGATAACGAAATTATAAACATAGGAACACATAAAACTTTTTCGGTAAATCAACTTGCAAAAGAATTGGCTCAAATTACAAATTATAAAAATAAACCGATATATAAGCCTAAAAGATCCGGTGAACTTTTAAAAAGTTTTTTAAACATTACAAAAGCAAAAAAAGTTTTAAATTGGCAGCCTAAAACAAACATAACGACAGGTTTAAAAAATACCGTTGAATTTTTTAAAAAACAAAAATAGGATAAATTATGTCTATATTATCAAACAGAGAAATAATTTGTGAGTGCGGTGAAACATTTGAAACGAATTTGTGGTCGGCAGTAAGTGTTTCCGACAACCCCGAACTTAAAGAAGCTATAATTGCGGGTGAATTTAATTTGGTATCATGCCCTAAATGTCACCAAATGTTTTATTGGGAACATTTTTTTATTTATCAGGATTTGGTAAACGAATTTATTGCTTATGTATATCCTAAAAGTTATCAAAAACAGGCAGCACATTACAGAAATTTAATGATGCAGCAATTTAAAGAAGTTGCTTCTTCTACGACGGAAGTTTTAATTGATTTTGAACCTGTTTTGTATTTCGGTATTGAAGATTTGGTAGATACTTTAAAAATGGAAGAAAACATAAACGATGAAATACAAATTTTAAAATTTGTGTCGAAATTGTTGGATTTAAAAATAATAAACATTAAACCTTCCGCCGCAAGAAATTTTTGTATAACACAAACTATTCCGCTTGTTAAAAACGAAAAAGATAAAACAAAAGCAATAATAACGGGTTTGGAAAAATTGCTTGAATATAATAATAACCTTGTAGAATTTGAAAAATTACTTGCAAGGATAAAAAGCAATCCTTTGTGCTTGAACGAAATTTTAATGCACGAAATTAACTTGTAGCTGAAAGTTTAAAACAACGATTTGTTAATGTATAATGTCGAAAAAAAAATTTGCTTTGCAAATTTAGGTTATAAGTTTATCAGGTTATAGGTTTGAAATCGGAAAAGTTTTTTAGTTTTTGTTGTTAAACTAATAACCCAATAATCCTATAACCCGATAACCTGTCGTATGACAAATAATGTCATTTCGACGAACCTTTGTGTTCGGAGAAATCTGTCGTTTGTAGTTAGCCGTTGTCGTTAAACTCTAAGCTATAAGCTCTAAACTCTAAACTAAAATTATGACCCAAAAAACTATAATTGGTATATTATTTCTTGTTTTAAATATCCCTTTCGGGTGGTTCGGTGCGGCTTTGTGTGTTTATTTAGGTAAAAAATATAATAAAAAATTTTATTATTTTTTATCGGTCATTGTTTATGCTTTGTCTTGGCTTATGTTGGTTGCCGGTATATATTTATGCGGAAAAGATTATGCAAAAACGATTTTTGAAAATTATGTATCAAAATATATTTATCCTATAAGTATAAGTTGTTTGGTTATCATAGCTTTAATTTACATAATAAACAAAGTAAGAAAAAATAAAAATTTACACTAATTTGCCGTTTCCGTCCCTCTATACCTCAAAAATTACTTTGCGAAAAATATGTACATTATGTCATAAATTCATTATACGGTTGCTGTTTGTTGTTGTCATTAAACTATAAGCTATAAGCTAAATTTGCTTTAGCAAATTTTAAATTGACAAAGTTTGCTTTTTCTTATATACTTTAATATGGTGTAATTATTATGAATATAAAAAAGATAACCTCTTGTTTAATCGTAACAATATTCTCGTGCAATGTTGTTTTTGCCGACGAGTTTCTTGATGAATGCTTGAAAATTTCAAAATCAAGAGATATGAAAATTTCCGTTGCGGAGGAACAAATCGCACTTGCACAAACAAGGCTTAACAGTTCCGTTCGTTCTTTTTTCCCGCAAATTACTTTGCAAAGTAAATTTTCCAAAGGAAGTACTGCATTGCAGACTACAGGTACCGGTGACTATACCAAAGAAGAATATAATTCCGAAGAGTTTGGAATAAAAGCAGTTCAACCTATATATGAAGGTGGCGGAACAAGAGCTACTTATAGATATAATAATCTTATGCTTGAGGCTGCAAAATATAATTATACCAAAACAAAAGAAGAACTTTTTTCGAAAGTAAAACTTGCATATTACGAATATTTAACTTTAAAAATGGAATATGTTGCTTTAAGTAAAGCATTTGAAAAAGTAGAAAAATTATTTTTCAAAACAAGGCTTGAATATAAAGCAAGGGCAATATCGGAACTTGACTTAGCCGAAGCTAAAAATTTTAGAGATAAAGTGCAAAATTTATTAAATTCTTCAAAGATAAATTTGGAATTTGCAACAAAAAAATTAATAGAAACGGTCGGTGTCGTCAGTTTGGAAGATATTCCTGCCGTAGTTTCCGACGAGTTACCTAGTGATATTCCTGAAATTTCCTTTACTTTACAGGATTGTTTAAGTTTTGTTCAAATAAATAATTTGGAAGTTAAAATAGCAAAAGCTCAAATTGAAATGGCGGAACAAAAAGTTAAAATAAACAGAGCAAAAGTTCATCCTAAATTATATATTGATGGTTTTTACGGTAAAAGCGGCGAAGCTTATGTAACACATCCTTTGGAACTTACTACTACATGGAATATTGCCGCAAAATTATCTTGGGGTTTATGGGGTAACTCGTTAAATGCTTCTGCAAGTACCGAAAAAACCGACCCTTCAGAGATTGTAGATTCAAGTAGGAGAGTTGAAACTACCGAGTTTAATGTTCAACTCGGTATTTTGGATGATTTTCAATATTTTGTAGATGCAAAAGAAAGTAATGTAGGTAAAAATCAATCTACTGCCGAACTTGTTGATTTATTAAAAAACAGCAGACTTTCGGTAGAAAAAGCATATAATGAGTATGTTGTTTCTTTAAGTGAAGCAAAAGTTTTAAGAGATGAAATAAGATTAAAAGAAAGGAAACTTGCGCTTATGACAAAGAGAAACGATTTATATGAAGTTCAGACCGTTTCTTTGATGGAAGAGTCATGGAAATATGCAGAAACAATTTCTTCTTTTGCAAAACAATTGTACACAAATCATTCATCTATAACCGAACTTGAAAAACTTACTCTTATGAATTTAAGATAATTTGGAGGCTTATTTTGGAACAATTAAAATACTATTACTATAAATTTGTTGAGCAGGTTTCTTACAAATATCAGGTTTTATCAAAACAATATCCGAAATTGTTGAAACATATAAAGCTTGCTTTGATTTTTCTTTTAATTTTATTAATCGCTTTTTTAATATATTGGATATATATTAGAAAGGAAAATGCGGCTGAAGACAAAGAAGATATGATAAGTGTTAAGGTTAAAAAACTGGTAAAACAGGATTATGTAGATAATTATACCGTTATGGGCTCGATAAAAGGTGCAATTGAAAACGAAATGAGATTTGAACTTGAAGGACAGCTTGCATCTTATAACTATAAAGAAGGTGCAAGAATAAAAGAAGGTAATGTAATTTGTTCGTTGGATCCTAAAGATGCAATGACAAAGGCCGAATATGCAAAAAGCAAATATAGAAGTGAAGTTTCCGCTTATAATTCCGCTAAAGAAAAATATAAAGTTTATGAAGAATTGTTTTCTATGAAAGCTTTATCGGAAAGTAAACTATATGAAGCAAAATATGAAATTGAATCTTCCGAATCTAAAGTAAAAGCTTCTTTATCGGAATTGGAACTTGCACAATCCAATTTGGCAAAAACCAATTTACAGGCCCCAAGTGACGGTATTTTGGCGGAAATCATAATAAAACCTGGTGAATATATAACGACACAAGATATCGTTGCAAAATTTATAAGCGATAAAGGAACTAACTTTGAAGTTGATGTTCCGGAAAAAGATGTTCATAAATTAAAAATAGGTCAGCCCGTTACCATTACATGTGATTCTTATCAGGGCAGAACTTTTGAAGGTAAATTAATGGAAATTGCACCGATTGTTAAAGAAAGAACAAGAACTTCTACCGTTAAAATAGGTGTAGATAATCAGGATGGTTCTTTAAGGTCCGGAATGTTCGGAAGAGGTGTAATTTTATTAAAAGAATTGAAGGATGTTATGCTTGTCCCTACAGACAGTATAATATCTTTAAATGACAATGCTTTCTTGGTTCCTGTAGTATCTCCGGATTATAAAACTCCGGGCGAAGGAACAATTTTATTAAGACCTTGTCAATTAGGTGAAGAATTGTCAGGGTATACGGTTATCATACAAGGGCTACAAGTAGGTGAACTTGTAGTTATTGAAACACAAGGACAGCTTTCCGACGGAATGAAAGTTAAATTCCTTGAAGCCGTGGAAGATACGTTAGAAGAAGAACAATAATTTCCATAAACGGGTTAATAAATGATAGAGTTTGGAATAAAAAAGCCTATAACAACACTTATGATTGTTTTGGCTTTGATAATGTTTACTGCTATTACTACATTTCAAATACCTGTAGAATTAAATCCAAGTACAAAATCATCTTTGGTTAGTGTAATAACAAGGTTAAGGGGTGGAGTGGCTGCCAGTGAAGTTGAGAAATATGTTACAAGGCCGCTTGAAGAAGTTTTTTCCGAAATTAACGGCTTAAAAGAGATGATTTCGTCTTCAAAAGAATCCGAATCCAATATTATGATGACATTTCATCATAACATTGATACGGATTTTGTTATTATTGATGTTCGTGAAAAAATTGCTATGGTAAAGCACAAATTACCTAAAGAAACCGAAAAATCGGTAATAGCAAAATTTGAGCAATCCGACAGTCCTGTTCTTATCTTATCTTTAAGTTCCAATATTAAAACCGTTGAACAATTAAGAGAAATTGCCGAAGAAGACATAAAAGAACAAATTTTAAGGGTATCCGGTGTTGCAAATGTGGAATTCGGTGGTGGCAGAGAAAGAAAATTTTTGATAGAAATGGATAATGCGAAATTGCTCGGATATAAATTGTCAATTCTTGAAATGGTTCAAAGAATAAATTTGGCAAATATCTCGATTTCCGCAGGAGAAATAGCGGAAAACAGTCAAAATTTCGTTATCAGGGCAACCGGGGAATACAGTAGTATTGAAGAAATAGAAAATACTGCTATTGCAATTACTCCGTCTGGTTCTATTGTTAGAATAGGTGATATTGCTACTGTTAGGGATTCGTTTTATGAACCGACATCTTTTTCAAGGTTAAATATTCAGCCTGTGGTTTCTATTTACGTTCAAAAAGAATCGACTGCAAATACCATTAAAGTTGTAAAAGAGACATTGGAAGTAATGGAAAAAATGAAGAAGAATTTGGACGAGGATATTATAGTTACAACGGTAAAAAATGATGCCGAATACATTTCAAAAGCAATTTCTTCACTTGTTGAAGCTTTGGTTGTAGGCGGTATTTTGCTTGCAAGTATTTTGTTTTTGTTTATGAAAAATATAAGAAGTATTTTTATAGTTGCAACAACTATGCCTTTAAGTTTATTTATGTCGATACTTCTTATGCACTTTACAAACCAAACTTTTAATATTATGACATTAAGCGGTCTTGCAATGGGTATGGCAAATGTTATGGATAATTCCATTGTTGTGCTGGAAAATATATCTTTTCATTTTCATAGAGATCATTCTCAAAATAAAGCTGACCTTATAATAAAAGCTACGGGTGAACTATGGCAACCTATCTTTGCATCTACGGTAACGACAATAATAGTGTTTTTGCCTTTAGTGTTTTTAGACCCCGAAATAAGGCAAATGTATGTTCCTTTCGGGCTTACTATAACATTTGCACTTGTAGCATCTGTTGTTGCAACAATGCTTTTTATACCTGCACAAATTTATAAATGGCAGAATAAGTTCGACCTTGATTTTCAAAGATGGTATATGAAAGTCAGAATGTATTACGGTAGAATGCTAAAATTTTGTTTTAGAAAAAAAACATGGATATGGTTTGTAATAATAATTTTATTTGTCGGTGCTGTAAAAATTTTAATGACAAGGGACAGTGAATTTATGGATCCCGGTGATGTTAACACTTTTCGTATAGGTGTTCAGTTCCCTCCTGCAACAAGAATAGAATTGTCTAATGAAGTCGTTAAGAAAATGGAAAAAGCTCTTTTAGGTTATAAAGAACAAGTTGAAAGAGTTTCTTCAAAAGTAGAAAAACTGCATACTTTCGTTGAAGTAAAAGTTTATCACGGACCGGAAGAATTTAAAGCTGAATTTAGAAAAAGGTTCGGAGAATTTTCTCCTGCATTTGTATATTTTCAGGACTCACAGGATTCCGCTTCAAAAGAAATTTATGTAGATTTTTACGGACAGGATTATGATACATTGAAACAGCTTGCTTTCTCGTCGTCCGGAAGACTTCAGCAGGTTAAAGGACTTACCGATGTTAAAATAAGAATGAGAGAAGATGAACCGGAAGTTCTTGTAAATGTGGATTATAACAGGCTTGCAATTTTCGGACTTACAACTTATTATTTCAGTAATACTTTGCATTGTCAAATAAGGGGATTGATTGCAACACAATACAGAACTGAAGGTAAACAAATAGAAACTATCTGTCGTTTAATTCCGGGCAGTATTCCTAATGTTGAAGCAATTCCTTTTATAGGCATGGTTAACCCTAAAAAAGATGTCGTTTTTGTTGGTCAGGTTTCCGAAATCAGTAAAGTTAAAGCAAACCAGGAAATTTGGCATAAGAATAAAAAAAGGTTTATACAAATAAGTGCAAACAGAGCCAAAATAGGGTTAACTACGGCTGCTCAAAGAATAAACGAAACTTTAAAAGGTGTTGCTTTTCCGAGAGATTATTCTTTTAAAATTTCCGGCGATTATGAAAAAACCGTTGAAAACAGAGGCTCGTTTATTTTAGCTGTTTCATTAACGGTAATTTTAATATTTTTTGTTTTGGCTTCGATTTTTGAGTCGTATTTACAGCCTGCACTTATAATGTTTTCTCTTCCTTTAAGTATAATAGGAGTTGCTTTCGTATTGTGGGTATTTAAAAAACCTATAAGTCTCGGTGTTTGGATAGGTATAATGATATTGTTCGGGTGTATTGTGTACAGTTCAATTATTATTGTCGATAAAATAAATCAAAGAAGGGTGGGCAGAACGAATTTGTTGAGGGTTATTTTTGAAAGTTGCAAAGAAAGGTTAAGGCCGGAACTTATTACTCTTTTAATGAAAACACTTGGCCTTTTACCGATGGTATTAAGTAGGGATGAATCGGCAAGTATGTGGCGGTCTTTAGGACTTACGGTATTATTCGGAACTATATCCGGAACAATTTTAACCATGCTTATAATTCCTACTGCTTATTATGTTTTGGAAAATCCTAAAAAAAGTTTTTATATATTTATGACAAAAATAAAGATGTCATTTATTTTAATATGGATTAAAAAATTATATAATGAGGAAGAAAAAGCCGAATTTGATATATAAAAATCGCTTTGCGATTTTTTATTTGTAGGTTTAACTTATCAGCTGAAAATGCGGAGCATTTGGCTCAGCTTATCATCTTATTAGCTAATGAGGATTTATAAATGAGTATTTTAAGATTACCTGTTGACAGGCCCGTAACAACAATAATGATATTTTGCTCGGTTATTCTTATGGGAATTATTGCTTTTTCAAGAATTCCGCAGGAACTTTTTCCGGCAGTTGAATATCCTCAAATTACAATCGTTACAAAATATGAAGGGGCGGGTCCGGAAGAATCGGAAAAATTAATTACGAAAATTATTGAAGAAAGTGCAGGTACCGTTAAAAAAATAAAAAGAATAACTTCCATTTCAAAAGAAGGTGTTTCAATCGTTTCCTGTGAATTTTTGTGGGGAACGAATATGGATTTTGCCTCGATGAATATAAGGGAAAAAATAGATTTGATAAAAGAATCTTTGCCTAAAGATGCACTTGAACCGGTTGTTTTAAAATATAATCCTATGCAGGTTGAGGCCATAATTTTATCTGCAAATTATAGAGGACAAACGGCTTCTCCGGAAAAAATGGCGGAGTTAAGAACTTTTATAAAGAAAAATGTTAAGGATGAACTTGAAAGGATAGAAGGTGTTGCAAAGGTTGAAATAAGAGGCGGTGAACAGAAAGAAATTTTAATAGAAATAGATAAAGGAAGGTTGCTTGCAAACCAAGTTTCAATAAACGATGTTATAAATTCCCTTCAAACAGCAAACATTACATACCCTGCCGGAACGATTAAAGAAGAAAAACACGAATATATAGTAAAGACAGTCGGAGAATTTAAAAATTTGGATGATATAGAAGCCCTTTCCTTCGGTAAACAGCAGCAACAGGAACAAAAAAACAAACATAGAAAAGATAGAACGGTTCAAGGTGCAAATGACGAAAAAATAGTTTATATGCGAGATGTTGCCGATGTTTGGGAAACATTAAAAGAAAAGAAAGGTTATTCAAGGTACAATTCAAGAGAAAATATTTCTATCGGTATATTCCCGCAGTCCGGTGCGAATTTAATAAATATGTCTAAAAATGTTCAATCTAAATTGAAAGATTTATCGGATAAAATTCCTTCCGATGTCGAAATAAAAACAACTTATGATCAATCGATATTTATAAAAAAATCTTTAAATAATATTTATGAATCGGCTTTGCAAGGTATGTTGCTGTCATTTATTTTGTTATATTTCTTCATGAAAAGTTTTGTCGGTTCTTCAATAATAAATACTGCAATTCCTATTTCCTTATGTGTTACTTTGAGTATTATGTATTTTCAAGGTATTACAATCAACTCCATGTCTTTGGGCGGTTTGACAATCGGTATCGGTATGGTTGTCGATAACGGTAATATGGTTCTTGAAAATATTTTAATGGCAATAAACAGAAATAAAGATTTACCTAAAAAAGAAGCAATTTATCAGGCAACTTCAAGCTTATTGCCGCCTATTTTAAGTTCCACACTTACAACGGTTTCCATATTTATTCCTTTTGTTTTTGTCGCAGGAATGATAGGTCAGTTATTTTCACAACTTGCATTGACAATTACATTTTCAATGATAGCTTCCATTTTTTCGGCTATGTTTTTGGTCCCCAGGCTCTGCTTGCAGGCTAATTTGGCAAAACAGTCGGTTACCGCAGGTGTCCATGCAATTAACACATATTTCACACCTACATTAAAGTCCGTTTTAAATATGAAACCTGTTATGGTTTTTTTAGTAATATTTTGTTACGGTTTGTTAGGTGTATTTGTTGCTTATTTGATTCCGAAAGAATTTATGCCTAAAACCGATGAAAGAAGGTTTGTTTTAAATTTGTCAATGCATCCTGATACTCCTCTTGAAATTACGAATTCTGTAGTTAAAAGAATAGAACAGGCTATTCAAAAATATGATGAGGTTTTGGATATTGCCACGACAATCGGTTCTACTGACGACCAAGTCGGTTCGGCTTCAATTGAAACACTTGATACTTATCAGGCAAGAATAATAACCAATTTAAAACCTAAAGGTATGGCAACAAATGATATGGTTAAAGAATTAAATGACGAAATAAAAAAATGGAATATAAAAAATATTGATGTGGACTTTGTAACTCAGCAGGGGCTGTTCGGTTCCGGTGTCGGTTCTTCAGCCGGAGTTGTTGTTGAAATAAAAGGTAAAGACCTTAAAAAACTTAAACAGTATGCAACGAAATTAAGAGGACAAATGGATGCAATGCCGGAATTTTACGGTATTAAAGTTGATCCTCCGGACGAAGTTCCTGAATTAAAATTAAGTATTGACAGGGAAAGAGCATCGTTATTTGGACTTTCCACTCAGGATATTTCTGCTATGACACTTGCTGCAATTAAAGGTTATGTTGCTACAAAATTAAAACTGCCGGACGACGAAATTGATATTAGGGTTAGAATGCAGGAATCCGATAGAGATACTTTGGATAAAGTTTTGGAAATGACTGCATATTCGTCGTGGGGTATGACTATTCAATTAAAACAAATTGCACAGGAATCATTTGTTAAAACTTTACCTACAATTAAAAGAATTGAAAGGGAAAGAACTTATATCATTTCCGCAAATGTTAATGGAAACTTTACAAAGGCTGTATCGGAATTACAAACTTTAATAGACGATGCTTATAACAACAAAGATATTACGACAATAATTACCGGTGAAATGCTTGCAATGAAAGAGTCATTATCTCAAACGGGTTTTGCAATGATACTCGGTGTAATTATTATCTACATGATTTTGGCTTCTCAGTTTGAAAGTTTGTTGCAACCTGTTCTTGTTATGACGGCTGTTCCTTTAGGTATCATCGGTTCTTTAATCACTTTGTATATAACCGGGCAATCCATAAATTCAATTTCGATGTTGGGGCTTATAATGTTAATCGGTAATGTGGTAAACATTTCTATTTTGCTTATAGACAGATACAATATAAAATATCTTGAAAATCCGGATAAGTATGTGGATATAGTTGCATTTAAACAAATGGTTACCGATACCACTGCCGACCATATAAGGCCTATCGTTATGACAACTTTAACTACCGTCGTCGGTCTTGTTCCTTTGGCTTTAGGTTTGGGTGAAGGTGCAACAACCAACCAGCCTATGGCAATTGCTGTTGTGGGCGGTTTGATATTTGCACTTGCTTTGGCACTTCTTTTTGTTCCTTATATATATTTGTTTGCAAAAGGGGTTCGTAATTCTTCGGAAGACGAATTTATATATTAGCGATGAAATTCAGAACAATAATAATACTACTTGCTATAATATCCGCATTAACTATTGTTGCCGTTGAAGCAATAAGCAGGTTAATTGAAGATTTGCCTTCAATTTCCAATTTGGAACATTACACACCCAATGTTGTAACCAAAATTTTTGATAAAGACGGCAATTTGCTTTCGGAACTGTTTATTGAAAGAAGGACAATAGTTCCTTTAAAAGAAATTCCCGCCGATTTGCAAAATGCTTTTATTGCAATAGAAGATAACGATTTTTATACTCATTGGGGAATTTCGACAAAAGGTATTATAAGGGCTTTTTTAATAAACTTTTCAAAAGGTAAAGTTTCTCAAGGCGGTTCGACGATTACACAACAGTTGGCAAAAACAATTTTTTTGACTTCCGAACGAACCATCGTCAGAAAAATAAAAGAAATGTTGCTTACCGTTCAGCTTGAAAGGGAATATACAAAAGAAGAAATTTTTCAGCTTTATATCAACCAAATATATTTCGGTGCGGGTGGTTACGGTGCGGAATCGGCTTCAAGAATATATTTCGGTAAATCGGTAACCGACCTTAACCTTGCCGAAGCTGCATTAATTGCAGGGCTTCCCAAAGCACCGAGTTATTATTCTCCGATAAGAAACCCGGAAGTCGCAAAAACAAGAAGGGCAACCGTTCTGCATAGAATGAAAGAGTTGGGCTTTATAACCGAAGAACAGGAACAACAGGCAAACCTTGAACCTGTTCCTACGGAAAAACATGTATTGGAACAGCCGGCAGGTCATTACTTTATTGAATATTTAAGAATTTTACTTGAACCGAAATACGGAACAAATGTTCTGCACAAAGGCGGTTTGTCGATATACACAACTCTTGATATAAAAATGCAGGAAGCCGCAGAAAAAGCATTAAGCGAACATTTGGAAAAATTTGACCAACAGCAAAAAGCTTTTTTTGAAAAAGAAAATATGGAACCGCAAAAAGTGCAAGGTGCCATAATGGCAATAGACCACAAAACCGGTGCAATAAGGGTTATGGTCGGCGGCAGGGATTTTAAAGAAACAAAATTCAACAGAGCCGTTCAGGCAAAAAGGCAGGCAGGTTCAAGTTTCAAACCGTTTGTTTATGTTGCAGGTATCGATACAAAACAAATAACACCTGCAACCATGCTGGAAGATAATCCTATGGTTTTTGCTTTTGACGGAAATAATTGGGAATTGGTTTCAAGGGACCCTTCTTACATTGAAATTTTAGCCGAAAAAATGACACCGGAAGATTTGGTTGACCCGATGAAAATTTGGTATCCGGTAAATTTAGGTTCAAGGTACAGAGGTAAAGTAATTTTAAGGCAGGCAATATACAGGTCTATAAATATTTGTGCTATAGAAGCAATAAATATGATAACTCCCGCAAAAGTTATAGACTATGCAAGGAAAATGGGTATAAAAAGTCCGCTTGTAAATTCATTGTCACTGGCACTCGGTTCAAGTGATGTAACTTTACAGGAAATGGTATCGGCATTCGGTACTATTGCTTCCGGCGGAATACAAACCGAACCCTATTTTATAACGAAAGTTGTAGATAAAGACGGTAAAGTTTTGGAAGAAAATATTCCCGTAGAAAGGGAAGCTTTAAGCCAACAAACTTCTTTCGTTATGACAAATTTATTAAAAGGTGTAGTTGAACGTGGTAGCGGTTACAGAGCAAGGGAACTCGGCAGGCCGTGTGCCGGTAAAACCGGAACTTCAAACGACAGTGTGGATGCTTGGTTTATAGGTTTTACTCCGCAACTTGTAGCGGGTGTTTGGGTAGGTTATGATGACAGAACCACTCTCGGCAAAAAAACAACCGGTGGCGGTTTGGCATGCCCTATATGGACAAGTTTTATGAAGGAAGCCTTAAAAGGTTATCCCGTTTTAAATTTTAAACAACCGAAAGGTATAGAATGGGCATTAATAGACCCGCAAACAGGGCTTCTTGCTTTAAGTAAAACTCCTAATGCTTACCTTGAAGCTTTTTTGGAAGGAACAACTCCGCAAGAATATTCTTTCTTAAAAAATAACGGTCGTCAGGAACAACAACAGGAAGAAGAACTCACCGATGCCGAAAACTAAAAAATCTTCAAAAATCGCAAAGTTATTTTTATTGTCGTTAAATAATCAACTGTTCAGCTTACAAACTGTAATTAATTATAAGTTGCATTTTTGTAAACTTGATTCGGAATATATAAAAAAATAAAATACATATTATGAAAAAATTAATAACTTTATTTTTAATTTCATTTTTTTGTTTTTTTTCATTGCAAACTTTTGCGGAAATAAAAATAAACAACATTGTTCAAATAGGCATTTTACTTGATGTTGAAAAATTAAATGTTGCTTCCGATAAACAGTATGTTATTTTTAATAATAACAGAAAAGTAACATTGTCTGCAGGTAATGCCGATATAAAACTTATCGGTAATAAAATTATTATAGGAAAAAATAAAAAAGAATTAACTTTACCCGTCCGAATAAAAGCAAAATCTTATTTGGCTGTAAACAAAACTGTTTATAGGGGAGATATTCTTCTTAAACTTTCTCAAAAAAGAAAAATAATCGTTGTAAACGAACTTGATATTGAAGATTATTTAAAAGGTGTTCTTCCGAAAGAAGCAGGTCCGTCATGGCCTATAGAAGCATTAAAAGCACAAGCGGTTATCAGCAGAAGTTTTGCCATAAAAAACTTAAAAAAACATTCAAATAAAAATTTTAATTTATGTTCAACGGTTTGTTGCCAGGTTTATGGCGGTGCATCCGCTGAAAGTAAATTGTGTAATCAAGCTGTAGCTGAAACTAAAGGTATGGTTTTAATTTATAAAAACGAAATAGCACAAACATTTTTTCATTCAAGTTGCGGCGGTCATACCGAAGACCCAAAATATGTTTGGGGATGGAAAACCGAAACTCCACAATATTTAAAGGGAATAAAAGATATATATTGTAAAAACAGTCCTCAACAAAATTGGAAATGCAGTATAGATGAAAAAACAATCAGAACAAAATTAAAAAATGCCGGTTACAAAACAGGTGAAATTTCCAAAATAAGTTATTCCGGAACCACACCGGGGAAAGCAAGAAAAGAAATAGTTATAAAACATAAAAACGGAACTTTAAAATTAAATTCTTATAAATTCAGAACAATAGTGGACCCTTGGCTTATAAAAAGCACAATGATATCGGATATTTCAAAACAAAAAGATAAATTTGTGTTTAAAGGAAACGGTTGGGGACATAAAGTAGGTTTATGCCAATGGGGTGCAAAAAATTTAGCCGAACAGGATTACAAATACGATAAAATTTTAATGTTTTATTATCCCGGAACAAAATTAGAGAATATAAAAAATGGAAAATAATAACGATTTATTATCAAGTTATAATTATGAGATTCCGCAGGAACTTATTGCACAGGTTCCTGCGCAAAAAAGAGATTCTTCAAAACTTATAGTTTTAAACAGAAAAGATAATACTATAAAGCATTACATCTTTTCCGATGTTGTCGATTTATTACATCCGGGCGACTGTTTGGTAATAAATACAACAAAAGTTATTCCGGCAAGGTTATACGGGAAAAAACAAACCGGCGGTAAAGTTGAAGTGATGTTTCTTGAACCTACCGATAACGAACCTAAACAAAAAGTTATGTTAAAACCTTACATTAAACCCGGCAACAAAATTTATTTTGACAACGGATATGAAGCAACCGTTATTGATAATATTGACGAAAAAGTTAAGTTAATAGAATTTAATAAAAAAGATATTTTCAATATGCTTGATATTAACGGTTTTATGCCGTTACCGCCGTATATAAAAAGAAAAGATAATTTGGCAAAAAAAATGAGCGACCTTGACAGGCAAAGATACCAAACGGTATATGCAAATTTACAAGGTGCAATTGCAGCCCCTACTGCAGGGTTACATTTTACAAAAGAAATTTTTGAAAAATTAAAACAAAAAAATGTTCAAATAGCGGAAGTCGTTTTACATGTGGGATGGGGAACATTTAAACCTATTGAAACCGATATAATTTCAAAACATAAAATGTTGCCTGAAACTTATTTCTTAACCGAAGAAAATGCACAAAAAATAAATAATGCTCTTAATAATAAAAACAGAATAATAGCCGTTGGAACAACAACGGTGCGGACATTGGAAACAATAGCAAATCTTAACGGAACAAAAGATAAAAACGGTATTGTCACGGCAATACAACATGCAAGAGGTAGCACCGATATTTTTATTTATCCCGGATACGAATTTAAAATAGTTAAAGCGATGTTTACAAATTTACATTTGCCTTGTTCAACTCCTTTAATGATGGCAAGTGCTTTTGCAGGACGTGAATTTATTTTGTCGGCATACAAACAGGCAATAGAACACAAATACAGATTTTTCTCCTATGGCGACTCAATGTTTATTCAATAAAATGCTATAATCTTAAATTATGGATACGGAAATTAAAATAACGGAAATAAAAGAAATAACTGATTTTGTTCAATACTTGCAGGCGGAAAGAAATTATTCAAAGCTTACCGCAAAGTCATACAAAACCGACATGTATTTGTTTGCTGAATTTTTAAATTCAAAATGTAACGGTATTGAACTTACAAAATGTTCAAAAGAAAATATAAGGTCATATTTGGCTTATTTGTATAATGAAAAATTAGCAAAAAGTTCTATTATAAGAAAGTTTTCGGTATTAAGGTCTTTTTATAAATTTGCCGTTTTAAATTCTTTTGTGGAAACAAACCCCATATCTGCAATGTCAACACCTAAAAGGGAAAAGAAAATTCCGGAATTTTTAACGGAACAGGATATGGAAAAACTTTTTGATATGCCGGATATTTCTTTAAGGGATAGGGCAATGCTTGAACTTTTATATTCTTCCGGTTTAAGAATAGAAGAGCTTGCAACTTTAAATTTAAACGATATTGATTTGTTATACGGAACGGTAAAAGTTTTCGGTAAAGGCTCCTCGGAAAGAATTGTTCCCATAGGTAATAAGTGTGCTGTTGCCATAAAAAACTATCTTGACCAAAGAAATTTTTCAAAATTTACAGGGCCTTTATTTTTAAACAAAGATAACAAAAGGCTTACTTCAAGAGGTGCAAGGAAAATTTTACATAATTGGTTTGTTAAAGCAGGCTTTTTTAAAAAAGTTTCGCCACATACCATAAGACACAGTTTTGCCACACATTTATTGGATAGAGGTTGCGATATAAAAAGTGTTCAGCAAATGTTGGGACATAAAAATTTGGCAACGACACAAATTTATACGCATGTTACACTTGAAAGTTTAAGAAAAGTTTACAATAAAACACATCCAAGGGTTTAAAGTATGATTACGGAAAATATAAAGATATTAATGGAAGATACAGGCTGTAACCAACAGGAAGCCGAACAAGCTTTGGAACTTGCCGGTGGCAATTTGGAACAGGCTATAATAAATATTGGGGTTATGTTAAAAAACATAACCGCATATAAAGCAAAAATAAAAAATAAACAAAAAAATATTTACGGACTTATTCATATAATTACAAATAACAAAAATTTGGATTTGTTGAGGCTCAGTTCCGTAATGACATATAATCCTGTTGTTTACGAACAGGAAGTTTCTATGGATTGGTTTTCTTTTGAAAAGGCTATTTTTTATTACCGTTTGGAACCGGGAACAATAGAGCAATACACAAGGATGATTGATACCGATTTTGCGATATTTATAACCGATAAATTAAAACAGCATAAAATCATATCTTTGGAAGATATGAAAAATATGCTTGAAGAATTTTTTGTTTTAGAGGATATTGAAATTGAAATAGTTGCTCAAGAATTAACTTTAAGGGAATTTAGAAGGCTTCCTAACAGTGAACATATAATAGTTTCGGAAACGGTAAAAGCTAATGATGCAGGTGAAATAAAACTTGATACTATTATCATGGAAGATGATTTAGGTAAAAAAATTGATGATATTGTTGCAGAAGATGTTGTGCTTGCAACAATTACGGATACCAGAGATATTGCCCACTATTTAGGGCATTTAATCGGTGCAAGAAAAGATAACGAAATGATTTCAATTCCTGTTACAGTAAAAAACATAATAAAAAAAGATGATATTTATACCGTTTATTTAAAATATGCCGACTTAATTACAGGGGTAGCAACTGTTAAAAGCGGTAAAAAATTAAAAGTTCTTTTCACAAAAAAGAAACCATGGTGGATGAGTTTAAAATTAAAATCGATATTTATAAAAAACTGATTTTCAATGGAAAAGAAGTTTATGGTTTGATAATATAAAATTTTATAAGTATAATTAGTAAAATAAATTATTAAGAGGGGAAAAAATGAAAGACGAATCAAAATGTTTACACTCGGGCTACACTCCCGTTAACGGCGGTCCCAGAGTAATGCCGATATATCAAAGTACAACTTTCCGTTATAATTCTACGGAAGAAATTGCAGCCGTTTTTGACGACCCTACAAAAAGCCATATATATTCAAGGTTTACAAATCCGACGGTAGATGTTGTTGAAAAGAAAATTGCAGACCTTGAACACGGAGTTGCCGCAATGTGCACTTCTTCAGGACAAATGGCTTCTTTACTTTCAATACTTAACCTTTGTAATGCAGGCGACAGTTTTGTAAGTACATCTGCCATTTACGGCGGAACAATAAATTTATTTGCTTTTACATTAAAAAAGTTGGGAATAGAATGTATTTTTGTAAGTGTAGATGCAACGGAAGAAGAAATTCAAAAAGCTATAAAACCGAACACAAAAGCAATTTTCGGAGAAACTTTAACAAATCCTTCTCTACAAATATTTGACATAGAAAAATTTGCAAAGGTTGCACATGCAAACAAAATTCCTTTAATAGTAGATAACACCTTTGCAACACCGATACTTTGTAAACCTATAGATTACGGTGCCGATATCGTTGTTCATTCAACATCAAAATATATGGACGGGCATGCTTTGCAGGTTGGCGGTGTAATAATCGATTCTGGAAAATTTGATTTTACATCCGGAAAATTTCCTGAATTTACAACCCCCGACGAATCTTATCACGGAATAATTTATACGAAAACTTATCCTTTTGCACCGTATATTATTAAAGCAAGAATGCAACTTATGAGAGATTTCGGTGCATATCCTTCCGGACATTCCGGCTTTTTGTTAAATATCGGTGTTGAAACACTTGCCGTTAGAATGGAAAAATATTGCAGTAATGCAATTACCGTAGCAAAATATTTGGAAAAACATCCTAAAATAGAAGCTGTAAATTATCCGGGGCTTAAAGGTAACAAATATTATACTTTGGCACAAAAATATTTGCCTAAAGGGCAAAGCGGTGTAATGTCTATAACGATTAAAGGCGGAAAACAGCCTGCAATAAAGTTTATGGATAATTTAAAAATGGCTTCAAACGAAGTCCATGTTGCAGATATAAGAACTTGTGTTTTACATCCTGCATCTGCTACACACAGACAGCTTACCGATGAACAATTAATTGCCTGCGGAATAAATCCGGGAATGGTTAGGTTCTCAGTCGGGCTTGAAAATGTTGATGATATTATTGAAGATTTGTCTAATGCACTAAAAGCAGTTTAAAGTTTAATTTTTCGTGCGAATTTTATTGACATCCAAAATAAAAAAGAGTATAATTAAACTAAACTAAATAAAAGTATTGAGCAAAGGTGCTTAAAGATTGAATCTTTATGCACCTTTATCTTTATGTAGAATTTTTGCATAGCAAAAATTGGTTTATAGTTTGATTACTAGGTTATCATTTGTCGTTTGTTTTTGCTGTTGTTAAACCCATAACCTTATAACCTTATCAACTGAAATAGGAGGTACCTTTATGGACAAAACGAATTTGTTGTTGGTATGTTCAAAAAAACAGGCAAAAGAAATAAGGTCCCTTCTATCTTTATCTTCAAGTAATTTTTTAATTAATTATGTGGAAAATTCCGGAAATGAAGTTTTAAGAAAAACAATTCAAATGTTACCCGACATTATAATAACGGACTATACATTGGAAGATATGAACGGTTACGAACTTGCAGTAAAAGTTGAAGAGTTAAATATTTGTCCGACGATAATTCTTGCAAGTCCTTTACAAAGTGATAATATAGACGAACTTAAAAAAGATTCAATAAATATTTTTTGTATAACAAAACCGATAAACAAACAGGTTTTGATTCATACTACCGAACTTGCCGTTAGGTTGTCTCATAAAATTCATGACATAGAAAAGAAGGTTATTAACTTGCAATATCAAATAGAAGAAAGAAAAAATGTCGACAGGGCAAGAGGGATATTAATGAAAAGATTTAATATGGACGAAGATACGGCATATAAAAATTTAAGGAAAAAAGCTATGGATTCGGGAAGAACAATAAATGAAATAGCAAAAACGATAATAAAGATGTTTGAATTTATAGATAAAAAATAAAAATGTTTTTTGAATAGAGTTTAAAAAACTAAAATAATTGTGATTATTCAGAAAACTCTAAGCTATCAGTTGAGGATGCGAAGCATCCGGCTCAGCTTCTCAGCTAAAAAATACGGAGTATTTTTTAAAATGATTAACAACTTAAAAAGAAAAAAAGCAATATTGGAACTTTCAAACGGTATGAAGTTTGAAGGCAAACTTATAGGTTACGATGCTGCCGTAAGCGGTGAAATGGTTTTCAATACCGGAATGCTCGGTTACAGCGAATCGATGTCTGACCCTTCTTATATCGGGCAAATTCTTGTCTTCAGTTTTTGTCTTATAGGAAATTACGGCGTTCCGAAATTAACAAACGATGATTTTTTAACATCATTCGGACATGAAAGTTCTTCGATAAAAACTCAAGGAATTATAGTGTCGGAAATTTTTGACGAAAGTTATCATTACGGCAGTATGATACCGCTTGAACGGTGGATGGTAGAACAAAAGGTTCCCGGTATTGCCGGTATAGATACAAGGTATTTGGTTCAAACAATAAGAAATACAAGAAACCTTTTCGGTTGGATAGTTCCGGAAGGTTGTAAAAAAGAAAACACAATAAAAAAGTTTCCTTTTATAGAAAATTTTAAAAAAGATGAATATATAGACCCTTCAAAATTTAACCTTATGCCGACAGTATCGACAAAGGAAAGAAAAATTTTTGGAACGGGTAAGAAAAAAGTTGCCGTTGTAGATTGCGGTGTAAAATGGAATATTTTAAGAATGCTTGTCGATAGGGGTTGTCAAATAGAGCTGCTTCCTTGGGATACGGATTTTTCAACCGTTGAAGCTGACGGCTGGCTTATAAGTAATGGTCCCGGCGACCCTAGAAACACAGGTGACCTTGTAGAAAGAGTAAAAGTTTTGTTAAACGGTGATAAGCCGGTTTTAGGTATTTGTTTAGGACACCAAATAATATCTCTTGCAAGCGGAGCGAAAATAAAAAAAATGCCTTATGGACACAGAAGTCATAATCAACCTGTATTTATTATACCTGAGCAAAAAGCATTTATGACCAGCCAAAACCACAGTTATACGGTAGATGCATCCACAATTGCAAAAGATTGGTCTTTATGGTTTGAAAATGCAAACGATAAAGGTGTTGAAGGTATAAAACATAAAACTAAACCGTTTATGTCGGTTCAGTTTCATCCTGAAGCATCAAGCGGTCCAAACGATACCGGTTGGATAATCGGTGAATTTATCAACAATCTGTAATTTCACAGTTCTCAGCCCTAAATAATATACTTCTATACCTCAAAAAGAACAAAGCGATTTTTTTTTGTTGACATTGTTTTTTAATATATTGTAAAATTACATATCTGTTTTCAGAAAGTAAAAATAAATATATATAAAGAAATGTCTTAAAGGAGACAAAATGTTTAAAAAAATGTTAAAAAATTCAAGTAAGTTTTTAGCTGTTTTGTTGACGGCAGTATTGGCTTTCGGTCCGTTAAGTTATGCGGCGGATCCGATACCTGTATCGAATTATACCCAATTAAAGAATGTAATCGGTGATGAAAACATTGATACTGTAGAAATTGCTACGGATTTGAATGCACTTGCGGGTGATGGTGATTTGGGTGACCAAAAAGCATCTTCCCTTACCATAAACGGTAACGATAAAACAATTAATGGTAATTCGGTTGCCGGTGGCATGGAAACGGGAACTAATTTTGTTTTGGATGGTAATGGAAATAAAAAACAAATAGGTACCGATGATGAGGGTGACCCCATTTATGAACAAGTTTCCAAAGAAACCGTAATCAACGATGCAATATTTACAAATTTTAAAAAAGATGGCGGTGCAGGTACCGTAATATTTAATGAAGGCGGAAATGTTACGATAGAAAGATCTTCTTTTACAAAAAATGTTATAGTTCCCGGTACTACAAGCGGAAGCGGCGGTGCTCCTTCCGGAGTAGGCGGGGTAATTAGTCATGATTCCGTTGAACAGATAGATGATAATCAGGAATCAATAGAAATCGGTACATTAACCGTAAAGAATTCTTATTTTGGGCAAAACCAAGCCTTCGGTGCAGGTGCAATTCTATCGCAAGGTCATTTGCTTGTAGAAGATACGGAGTTTAATGGTAACACTGCAGATCATTTCGGTGCAATTGCAGTAATGGGAAACAAAAAAGATTCAACGGTATTAACAAGAGTAAATTTTATCAATAACCAAGGTCTTGTTTCTGGTGGGTTGCCGAATGCCGGTGCAATATTTTTCGGAGAAGATGCAAATGCAAAAATATCCGATAGTAAATTTGAAGATAATACCTCTATAGAAGATGGCGGTGCAATAAATACTTATCCTATGGCCAGTCACCCGGATTTAAAACATGCTAAACTTCAAGTTGTCGGTTCAACTTTTACCGGTAACAAAGCAGGTTTTGATTTTTCTGCAGGTGATACTACAGATGGTGCATCAAAAGGCGGTGCAATAAACAATGCTTTTTATGGCAGTGAAACAATGCCAAGTACACTTGAAGGTAAAACTGTAACCGATGCAGGTTATGTTTATGTTGCAGATAGTAAATTTAATGAAAACAAAGCAGGCAAAGGCGGTGCAATTTATAACAATAAAAATCTTGACGGTCAAAGTGAAGCAAGAATGTGGATAGAAAATACCGAATTTAAAAACAATGTTGCATTAAGTTCCGGTGGTGCTATATATAACGAAGGAACAATAGTAATTGGTGATGAAGTAAACTTTACTTCAAATACTGCTACCGGTGGTGGTCAGTATGTTAGTGGAGGTGCAATATATAATGTCGGTGTTTCTACAATAGGAAACAGTGTAATTTTTAAAGAAAATAATGCAGGTGGTACAAGTTCAGGTACCGATATAAAGGGTGGTGCTATTTATAATGAAGGTGAAATGTATGTAAAAGATAATGTTGAGTTTAATTCGAATACATCCGGTGGATTTGGCGGTGCCATTTATAATAAATCTAAAATGGAATTTGGTAACGGAGTTCAGTTTAATTCAAATATTTCTACTCACCAAAATGGTGGTGCAATATACAATGAAGGTGGGGAGCTTATATTTAACGGTGAGGTAACATTTTCAAATAATAAATCAACGATCAATAGTACTTCTGGTGGAACTACTGAGGTTTTCGGTGGTGCAATATACAATGAAAATGGTGTAGTTAGTTTTAATGATTCTGCAAACTTTGAAAATAATTATGTTAACAGCAATGATAGTGATACTACTCTTAAATATTTAAATGATATTTATAATTCCGGAACATTAAATTTTAACGGCGGAACCGTAACAATGACCGGCGGTATTAAAGGTAACGGAAACACGGCTGTCGGTGACGGAACAGAAAGTGCAATGGTAACTCTTGATGAAACTGCAACTTTGGAACAAGCTACTTTAAAAATAAATAAAAATTCGGAACTTTCCGTAAATATAGAAAAATTAAAAATATATGACACAAATAATCAGGCTTACGGTATAATAAGCAATAGCGGCAACTTAGTATTTTCTACAGGAACAGGAACTTTACAAAACAGTGTATTACCTGCCGAAGTAGGTACATCAAATGAAAATACTGTTTTCGGAACAATAACAGTTAAAGAAAATGCAGATGTAACAATCCAAGGAAGAGAAGGAAATAACATTACAATAAATCAAAAAGACATAATTATAGAAGAAGATGCCAACCTTACAATAACAAACGGAACAATAGCCCCTTCAATAAGTTTACAAGATAATATAAAAAATGACGGTGTACTTACATTTAACGGTAACGAAACAATGAATTTGGATTTCGGTATAGTTAAAAATGAAGGTGATACCGGTAATGTTGTTATTGACGGTTCCGTAAAAGTAAATGCAGGCGACCAGGAAATAACCCAGTCAACCGTAACAATTAACAGCAATGCAGGTTTAACGGTAAATGCAAATAAAATATTAACCGACAATGCAATAGCAAATGCAGGTAAATTAACATTTAAAAGAGCCGACGGTGATAATGACACATCGGATATGATAAACGGTAACGAAATAACCGGTGTCCAAGGTGATAACGGTATGGAATATGGTGAATTATATATAGAAGATAATTTAACCAATGCCGAAAATGTAAAACAGACAAAAATTTTAATAGGCAGAGGCATTAAAGTTACAAACTCCGGTGAAATAGTAACAACCGGTGAAGGTATAGTAATAAACGGTGATGCAGTATTAACAACATCAGGTAATATAGATACATACAGCCAGTCACAAGATACAAATAAAGGAATACATAATTCTGGAATATTTGAAACAACCGCAGACATGAATAACGGAAACGATATATTCGGCGGTGAAGTAAGAATAACACAAGGTACATTCGATAACCATGCTCAAGTTGAAGATACCGACTACTACGGTTCAATATCAAATGCTACGATAACGGTAGCTGAAGGTGCAGTATTTGTTTCTACATTAACGGTAGCAACTGATACCGTAGGTGCTGACAATACAAAACAATTAGTTGACAGTGATGTTCAAAATGCCGGAGTTGTAAAATTATACGGCGGAACGGTTACAAAAAGTATTGGCGGGTTAGCTGTTCAACAAGATAACGGAACAGGTGTATATGAAACTGTTACCAAATACGGTGAAACAATTTTTGAAGAAGGTGCAACTGTTTACAATGAGGCAAATATCAGCCAAAGCACCGTAACGGTTAAAGGCGAAGTTTATAACGGTTTAAATAGCAGGGTTGAAGTTACTGCGGATAAAATTCAAATAGTATCAGGCGGAAGTTTAACAACAAATGCAAATTATTTACAAGGTTTTTATGACCCTGAGCAGCAGGTAACTAAGCCGGCATCGGTAGAAAATGAAGGTGATTTAATATTTAACGGCGGAACAAACTCCAATGTTGTTACCGGTCAAGGTACATTAACGATTACAAATAATACTTATAATGAAAACAATATATCTCAATCAACGGTAACGGTAGCAAATGATGCATTTTTTACAAATGATGCAAGCGGAACAATTGAAACAAATTATATTTCCGGCGGTTCATTACAAAATGACGGAAAATTCGTATTAAATATAAAGGATGGTAGCAGTTACGGTTTAAGCTCATTTTCCGGTGTCGGAGTATCATCAATAACGGCAAACACGGATGATGTTGAAATAGATTTAGGAAGCAAAACAATAACACAAGGAACTATTTACACTTACGGAGATAAAACCTTACAATTAACAGGCGGTACAGTAAATTCAAATATCGTTAACTATATGACGGGCAACTGCCTTGATTTAGCAACAATAGTCAACGGTACATTGGAAAACACTACCGAAAACCCCGAAACACAAGGTGTAGTAAATATATTGGAAGGCGGTTCCGTTACCGGCACAATAACAAACAGCAGCGGAACAATAAATATACTAACTTCTAACTACGACATTGCAAACGGAATAACAGGTAACTCGGACACCGTTGCAAACAATAATATAAATATAGGCAGTGCAACTGATGTATCTGATGTAACATCATCAACTACTATCAGTTATCAAACAATAACGGTTTCCAGCGGTAGCTTAACAATGCAAAATAGCGGTTTTGACGGTTCAATTGAACATTCTTCAATAACCGTTGAAACAGCCGGTTTATTAAAAATTAACCCTGAAAATTTGAAATATATAGAAAATCCAATAACCAATAAAGGAATAATAAAATTTTATGGTGAAACTTCATCTAATTATGCAGTAAATAAAAGCACAATAGCAGGTGACGGTGAACTTCAGATAGAAGGAGACATAGAAAATCAAGAAGGTACGGGAATAACACAAAATCAAATAACAATTGGAAATTATTATAGATTAACTGCAAATGCAAGTGATATAGATACAACCGCAGGAACGGGAATATTAAATGCAGGTGATTTAGTGTTTAAAGGTACTGCTGATATGGTAAATAATAATGTTATTGACGGTTTAACAACGGAAGATGCTACACATGGTCCTATGACAACCTACGGTAACTTAACCGTAAAAGATGCAGATTCTTTTGAAAACAAAAACCAAATAACCCAACAAAATATTACTATCAGTAACAATCATGTAGCAAATAGAGCAAACATAGAAGCAAAGGGAACATTCACAACCGATAGTAATGACTTTACTAACTATTCTTTAATAAAAGCAAATGATTTTATAAATAATGGAACTTTAGAAAATAACTCCGAAATATATGCAGATACATTAACTAATAATTCTTTAATTTCTCTTGATTCAGCTGGTGCCGTAATATTCTCCACACATGTAATTAACAAAGGAACAGTACGGAATTATGAAGAAGGAATATATGCAGGAAGTATAACAAACTATTCCGGCGGTGTAATAGAAAACAATTATGTCGGAATAATATCCGCAACAGACGGAATAACAAATAAAAACGGAGGAACGATAACATCCAATGCCGATAATATTTTTGCTACCGTATTTAATGAAGGCACTTACAATGTTACCGGCGGAACGGTAAGTATAACAATAGACGGTTCTTCCATTCAAAACGGAACCATTAACATGGCAACTTCCGAAGTAACAATAAGCACTGCAATAAAATATAACGATATATATGTAAGCACGGGTGCCGTATTTAAAAAAGATGCGGATTTAGCAGAATCTTCTAAATTACTTATATACGATGGTGCAATAATCAATATAAATAACACTGATAGTGAGGATAACCGTATTATCGGTACACTTGAAGCAGGTAACGGAATATATGTTCAGGCATCAAGTTCTTGGACATATACCGGTATAGATGTTGACTTACAACAAGGTGAAGCCGATAAACTTGTTGGTGATATTGTATCGGGCGGCAGTGTATATGCTTTTGTAGATGAAGTTAATTTATTAACCAAAAAAGCTTCAAAAACTAAAGTTCAAATATCTACTGTAAGTATCAATGCAAGGCCTAATGCTGACGGTAGTATCGACGAAAGAATTATAAGCACAGGTGACGGTTTTAATTATTCGTTAAGAACAATAAATGATGAAACTATAGGTGGTGTAGAGTATACAGGTTCTTGGTTGGAAATCGGTGCTTACGGTTACGGCGGTTTACCTAATGCACTTTACGACGGTGAAGATAGTTATTCATTAGAAGATGACGGTAGCGGAAACGATTATGTAACAGCTTGGATACAAGACAGCGACCGTACATTGAAAAAGGATTTTTCAATAATGGGTGACGGAGTTACGGTATTGGTTAGCACAACAAATGTTGAAGGTTTGCAAACAAGTACAAATACTTTAACTGCAAGAAGTGTAATAATTTCAAGCTTTACAAATGCAATAACGGTTCAAGAAGGCAAGGATGACCAAGGTGCGGATGTAACCGGTACATTTGTTGCATCAAATGTATCGTTCACCGATAATAACGGTGCTGCCGTAATAGCAAGTAGCGGAACGGTAGATTTATCAAAAGTAACATTTGCAAATAACAATACCGAAGCCGATATTATAAGTGACGGAGTTTTAATATTTAGAGACGGTGCTATAGCTTTAGATAAAGGTGTTAAAGGTGAAGGTGAATTAATGGTTTTAGGTAACAATATTGAAAACGGTAGCAGTATAGAACAAAGCACCGTAACAATATCCGATGGAATAACATTTACAAATGAAGGTACTATAAATACAAAAAGTATTGCCGGTGCAACTTTAAATAACAACGGTATATTGGAAATGACTTTGGAAGGTGATGATGCTTACGGCTTGGAAGCTTTAACATCAAGTGACGGAATAGGTATTTCTTCAATAACCGTAGAACAAGGCAAAACGGCAACGATTGATACCGATAACGGTACAATTTCCCAAAGACGTATTTATGCTTACGGCGAAGGTACTTTGTTGTTGACAGGTAGTAACGGTATAACAGCCGATTTTGTAAACTATACAACGGGTAACTGCTTAGACTTGGAAACAATAATAAACGGTTCGTTACTCAATTCTACCGAAAATCCTGAAACACAAGGTATAGTAAACATATTGGCAGGCGGTTCTGTTACCGGTGCAATAGAAAACAGCAGCGGAACAATAAATATATTAAGTCCTAACTACAACATTGCAAACGGAATAACAGGTAACCCTGCAAGTGTTTCAAATAATATAGTAAATATCGGTAGTTATACCGCAACATCTTCAACAGCTGCAGCAGTAACATCAGCAACTACCATCAGTTACCAAAATATAACAATATCCAGCGGTAGTTTAACAATGAACGATGGCAGCACTGACGGTATAATAGATAATTCCGTAATAACCGTTGAAGAAAACGGAACATTAGTTGTAAATGCAAGCAACATAACAAATTTAAAAAGTAAAACCGAGGGAAGCGGAGCTTTCATAGACAATAAAGGTACAATTGAATTTACCGGCGGAACAATCGATAATAATATAAATTATGATTATAATGATTGGAGTAGTGCAGTTCGTGAAGGAAATGTAATAATTGCCGATGATACAACAAATAACGGAGCAGTGATATATGCATCAACCGTAACGGTAAATCCCGATAAGATTTTAACCAATAATGGTTCGACTAATTATACCAGTATTGCTACAAATTATGTAATAGGAAATAAAATAATAAATAATGCTAAATTTGCAATAGATATGCAGAGTGCAGAAAGTTATCAATTGAACGAATTGACCGGAACAGGTATAACTGAGTTTAATAATTTAACACAAAATATAGATTTGGATATATCCGGAAAAACAATAAGTCAGAGCGAAATTAATTTCTACGGAGATAAAACATTAAGAATTATCGGCGGAACAGATTCTTCAACAACAATAATTGCAACATCAACAGCAACAAACCATATGTTTGGCGATAGTTTACATTTGCAAAATACAATAATAGATACACCTTTATTTAAAAATTATGCACATGTAGTATTTGAAAACGGTTCGGGTGTAACAGGAGTAATAGAAAATAATTATGGAACAATGGATATATGGTCTGAAAACTTTGTAACTAATGGTAAAATAACAGCAGGGGCAGATTATCGAACATATATAACAGATAACATATTAAATATCGGTGATGCTTCAAATGCAGCAGTAGTAGCATCTTCACACACAATAGAATACCAAACAATAACGGTTTCCAGCGGTAGTTTAACAATGCAAAACGGTACGGATTACGGTTCAATTAAAGATTCTTCGATAACTGTAGCAACGGACGGTTTATTGACGGTTAACCCTGAAAACTTAATAAATATTGAAGATCCGGTAACCAACAACGGTATAGTAGATTTTATAGGCGGTGTTGCAGGTACACCGGTATTAAATGTTAGCACAATAACAGGAACCGGTGAACTTAAAATAGACGGTTGGGTAGAAAACCAGGAAGGAACCGGTTTGACACAAAACAGTATAACAATAAGTGAAGGTAACGGATTTTTTGTAAATGCAAACGATATAGATACAACGGCAGGAACAGGAATAGCAAATGACGGTTCAATATATTTTGTAGGAGACAACACGGTAAATACCAGCACAATAACCGCAACGGACGGTAAAGGTAGCTTATATGTTGTTGCCAATAAGTTGGAAAACACTGCACAAATAACACAAAATTATGTGGAAGTAAATGCCGGTTCCGAACTTGACAATATTAACGAAATTACCGCATATGATTTAGACGTAAACGGAGTACTTGAAAACGGAACAGCAGAAAAAGAAGGAACAATAACAGTAGGCAACGAATTAAATAATTACGGTATAGTAACCAATACCAGCGGAACAATTGTTGCAAAAGATATTTATAATAATTCTACAGGTGCAACAATATACAATGAACAAAATGCAGTAATACAATCAACAGGCTTTTTATATAACAACGGAACAATTGAAAGTACGGGAACAATAACCGCAGGAGCAATAGGAAATACTATAGATGGAACACTTAATAATTATAAAGGCGGTGTAATTGAATCTACAAGCATAGAAAACTATGGACTAATTAATACTACCGGAACAATAACCGCAAACGAAATAACAAATACTTCCGGTGCAACTATAACAAATTTTGACGGCGGAACAATTACTGCAAGAGAAATAAAAAATATTGCAGGTTCAAGTGCAATAGTATACAATGAACAAAATGCGGTAATAAAATCAACAAGCATAATAAACGAAGGAATAATTGAAACTACCGGAACAATAGTCGCAACCGAAATAAAAAATATGTCCGGTGCAACAATAACAAATTTTGACGGCGGAACAATAAGTGCAGCCAATGGGATAAGCAACCAAGGTCATTTAATAACTTATGACGCAAGCGGAATAGATGCTATTGTAACAAATGACGGTAACGGAACAACAAACGGAGTATATGATATTTATGCGGGAACAATAACTAAAAATATTTACGGAACAGGTTCGGATAAAGCTACCGTAAATTTACTTGGGGCTGTTGAAATTTCAACTGAGGCATTTATTTCACAAAACAAAGTAAATTTAGGAAACGGAACCGATGAAGCTTCGCTTAAATTATGGGATGAAACAAGTTTAAGGGCGGCAAAATTAGTAATAAGCAGCAATACAACATTGGATACAAGGAACGGTAAAGTAGGAGAAGTAAATACAGACGGTTCAATAATAATTTCAAGTGGTGTTTGGAACTTTGCTCTTGATGTAAATTTGAAAGATGGCAAAGGCGATAAATTGTTAAATGTAACAGCAGATGATAACAGTGTAGCAACTATAAGCGACCTTAATTTCTTAACAGATAAAGCATCAAAGAGTTATATATTAATATCAACGGGTGAAAAAGGGAATATAAATGTATCCGATGAACCTGTAATTTATACAAGCAAATTCAGATATTCCGTAAAGAATTCAACAATGTCGGATGCTCATTCTACATGGTTGGAAATAGGAGCATTCGGGTACGGAGGATTACCTAATGCAGTATATGACGGAGCAAGTATATATTCCGTAACCGGAGAAGAAGGAGACGAAGAGCACGATTATGTAACGGAATGGATAACCGATGAAGACGGACAACACGATACGTTAAAAACGGACTTAAAAATAAACGGTAACGGAAGAATATTGTTAAGTTCAACAAGCGTAACAGGAATAAGAACCGGTGCATATTCGTTGAAAGTAAGTTCGTTAACAGGATTTAACGGATTTACAAATGCAATAACTGTGGAACAAGTTTCAACAACAACGGCATCCGGTGAAGAAATAAACTATGGTAGTTTGGATGTAAAAGATGTAACATTCAGTAATAATACCGGTGATGCGGTAATAGCAAGCAGCGGTATAGTAACACTTAACAATGTAACATTTGACGGTAATACTTTAGATACAACAGTAATAGCAAATGAAAACACTTTAACAATTTCAAGTGTAACATTTACAAACAACACAGCCGATTCCGATATATTAAACAACGGCGAATTGTTAATTATAGGAGAAGCAAGCACATTTGAAAATGGTATATTGGGAACGGGAACAACAACAATCAGAGGCGTTGCCGTAGATTTAAGTACAACTACCGCTTCGTTACAACAAAGCAGAGTAGAAATAAGCGATATAGGTGACAGCAGTTTAACCGCAAATGTTGAAAATACCAATGTCGGTTTATTTTTGAACAACGGTCAGTTGGTATTGTTAAGTTCAACAACAACCGATTTGAATTCCGAAATTAACGGTATAGGTGACACAACAATATCCGGCGGAACCGTTACAACCACAAAAGGTATAGCACAAACAAATATTTACTTATCAAGCACTTCCGTAAATGTAAGTTCAAGTATGAAAGCAACAATAATTGATGTTGACAGTGATTCTTCGTTAACCGCAGATGCAGATAACATTGATACATTTGCAGCAGGCGGAGGAATAGACAACAATGGCTTATTGAAATTTACCGCAGGAACCAACAACAACACAATAACCGGTAGCGGAGATATGAGTATTTTAGGTGATGTAACAAATGCAGAAGGAACAAGAATAGAACAAAGCACAATAACAGTTGGAAGTGGTAACTTTACAACAAATGCAAGTGATGTTTTGGCAAATATAGTTAATGGTTCAAATGTAACATTTACCGGTGGAGTAAACAATAGCACGGTAACATATTATGCAGGCGGTGCATTAACCGTTACAGGTGATTTAATAAATAACGCAGAGATAAGTTCTTATATTACAATAGCATCTGGAACAACAACAAATAACGGAAAAATAACAAGTGCCGGCAGCTTACAGATAGCAGAAGGTGCAGGTTTGATAACAAATGCAAATGATGCTGTAGCTGATGAACATAGTTCCGGGATAATAAATGACGGAGCATTAACATTTACCGGCGGAGTAAATGTCAGCACAATAACCGGTAGCGGAAACTTATTGGTAACTGATGACTTAACGAATGGTGTAAATATTGAACAGGCAAAAGTAACAATAGCAAGCGGAACGACAACGAACAGTGGACAGATGGTAACAAGCGGTGAAGGAATAGTAATAGCCGAAGGAGCAACATTAATAACAACAAATAGAATAGATACTACGGCAAATGGTGGAAAAATAATCAATGACGGATTATTTGAAGTAAATGTAGAAAATAGCGATCCGTATACTCCGGGAGATGAAACGGTTAAGAGTGAGAATATAGTAGAAGGAACAGGTGAATTTAAGTTATCTTCAACAACATTTGCAAATATTGGAAACGGAAGTATTAAACAAGGAACTATAACAATAGCTGACAGTGACTCTGTTTTAAGAAGTGATGTTGATAAAGTAGTAGCAGAAATAATAAATAACGAAGGTGGCTTAATATTACAAGGAACCGGAACAAACAAAAATGAAATAGGTGGTAACGGATATTTAATGATAGACGGTTCGGTAGTAAATTCAACCGGTACTGCAATAAGCCAAAGCTCAATAACTGTAGCAAGCGGCAAATTTGAAACAAGTGCAAACGATATAACAACAACCGACGGAATAGTAAATGAAGCTGAATTAACCTTAACCGGCGGAACGTTGGCAGCTTCAAATGCAATAACCGGTTCAGGTAACTTAACCGTAACCGATAACTTAACCAACCTTGCAGCAATACAACAAGACGGTGAAGTAAGCATAACAAAAGGTTTATTTGATAACCAAAATGAAGCAGATGGTTCAATAACTGCAGGTTCAATAACAGTTGCAAGCGGAGCAGGGTTAAAAACAAAAGCAAACAGCTTGGCAACAGATAACGGAATAGCAAATGAAGGTGATGTAACCTTAACCGGCGGAGTATTAACAGCATCAAATACAATAACCGGTGCAGGTAACTTGTTTGTAACTGAAGCCGTTACAAGCAGTGCAGCAATTACACAAAGTTCAATAGTTGTAACCGGAAGCCACTTCTCGCAATATGTAGGTAAATTGGAAGCTACCGATGTTGTAGTTGCAGAAGGTTCCGATGTTACCATAGGCAGTGAATTTGAAGCCGTAAATGTATTAAATGACGGTGTGGTTTCAATAACAAACGGTTTGACAAATGACAGTTCTGCAGAATATAAAGGAATAGGAACTTTGAATATAGCTGCAAGTACCACATTTAATAATAACAACAGCATTAAACAAAGCACAGTAACCGTAGAAGAAGGTTCAACATTAAAATCAAGTGCGGATGATATAACAACAAGTGACGGTGTATTAAATGCAGGTACATTTATGTTGACCGGCGGAACAAACAAAAATGTAATAGCAGGAAAAGACGGAACACTCGGTGAAGTGCTTATAGAAGGAACCGTAGTAAATTCAACAGGTACTGCAATAAATCAAAAGAAAGTAATAATTTCAAGCGGAAAAGAATTTACTACAAGTGCAAATGATGTAACAACCGAAGAAGAAATAACAAACTATGGAACAATGAACTTTACCGGTGGAACAAACAACAATATAATATCCGGTAACGGCGGAGTATTAAATATTCAAGATTCCGTAGTAAATAATCAGAAAAATATCAGCCACGAAACAATAAATGTTGAAAAAGGAACATTTGAAAATGTAAGAGGCGGTATTATACATGCAACAACCGTTGATGCAGCAGATGAAACAACGGTTATAACAGATGCCGCAGACTTTAATGTAACCGATATGACTTTAGGTTCTGATTCGTTATTGAAATTGGTTGATATTTCTTCTGCAACACTTAAAACAAATGTTACCGGTGACGGAGCTTTGGTAAAAGAAGGTGAAGGAATTGTAACATTAAGCGGAACAAATGATTATGCAGGAACAACGACAATTTCCGAAGGTGCATTACAAATAAGTTCAGCAACAAATATCGGTACAAACACAATATATGCAGACGGCGGAAAACTTATAGTAGATGCTACCGATGCAGAAGTTGAATTAGGTAATAAAATAGTCGGAACTTACGGTGACAGTATAAATGATGTTAAATTGGAAGTTGTTGCAGGAACGGCAACATTAAATACCAGCAGCATTATTTATGGTAACGGTAATTTGGAAAAAACAGGTGAAGGTATATTGAATTTGAGAATGGACGAAAATAAATATATCGGTGACACCGTAATAAGTTCCGGAACCGTAATAGGAACAACCAAAAATATTAAAGGTAAAGTAATAGGTAGCGGTGATGAAACATCGGCTGTAGAATTCTACGATGCAGACGGTGAAGTTATATTGAACGAAATTGACACTACCGATTATATCGGAACATTTGCAAAAACAGGTGCTTCCACAATGACTGTAACAAATGCCTTTAAAGCACAAACAGCAAATATTTCAAGCGGAACATTTGTAATCAATAATGCTGATGTTGACGGTAATGTAAATACGGACTTTATAGTATTAGGTTCAATGACCGTTACAAATGCATTGTTAAAAGGTTACAGCAACATAACAGCAGCCGACTTGATAATAAGTACCGGAGCAACATTTGCTCCCGGAAATTCAACGGCAACAATTCAACAGACCGGTAACTTGAAATTTGAAGGTGACGGAACTTACGATGTTGAATTCGGACAAGTTGATATGGATAAATCGGGATTCTATAACGATAAGACTGTAGTAAGCGGAACAACCGAAATAGGCGAAGATGCTAAGATTACTCTTAACAACTTGGAAGGTAAATATTATGTTCACGAAACAATTAACTTGATAGAATCTGGAACATTAGCCGACGGTTACGAATATAAAGACGGAAATGTAGTATTTAACGATAACGATGCAACCGATTTAAGAGCAGGTTATGATACAAGAATCTCGACAAGAGTATATACCGAAGGTAATACCTTGAAGATAGATTTGGAAAGAAAATCCAGTGAATATGCAAAAGCAACCGAATTTAAAAAGAGTCACAACGAACAGGAAGCGGCAACGGCAATAGATGCTGTTTCAACAGGTAATGGCGGCGACATAACAGCAGCTCTTGATACATTGGAAAAATTCTACTACTATGAAACAACTTACAGCACCGATTCGTTAAAAGCAGCATTAAATGATACGGCAGGTGTTATACATGCAAATGCAACAAACTTGGCATTCTTCAATGCAAAAGCTGAACATGTATATGACAAGATAAAAGAAAGAACATTAGACTTGTATCCTTGCACAAAATTCCACGATAAGATATGGGCGGAATATTACTACAATCACTATGATGTAGATAAAGATGACAATTCACCGAAATATAACTCTAATGTAAACGGATTCTTAGTAGGTTTTGATGCAATATCTGCAAAGGGCTGGACATTAGGAGTAATGGCAGGTTACGGGACAAGCGAATTGAAACAGGAAAACAACGATAAAGCAAACTTAAAAGATATCAATGCAGGGTTGTACGGCGGATATGAAGGAAAGAAATGGTCGTTCAAATCAATGTTACTCGGCGGTTATGAAGATTATGATATAGACAGACAGATAGCATTTATGAATAGAACCGCAAGAAGCCAACACAAAGGTTACAGCGGAGCTTTGGATGCAGAATTAGGCTACAAGATTTCGTTGAATAAGAAAGGCAGCACGGCAAAACATAAAGCATATTTAAGACCGTTCATCGGTGCAATCGGTAGCTATATGAACAATGAAGGCTACGAGGAAAAGGATGCAGAAGATTTGAACTTGAAAGTTGAAGGTTACGATGCATTTAGTGCGGAAGCAAGGGCAGGGCTTGGAATCAACGGAAAAGTTAAAAAATTCGGTTGGTATGCAAAAGCAGGTGTAAGACAGTTATTAACCGAAAAATATAATGAAATTGAAATGTCGTTGTTAAGCTTCAGCGATGTAACAAAGATGAAGATAAGAAGTGCCGAAAATTCACAAACGACAATAACCGGCGGAATCGGAGCAGATTATCAGTTATCCGATGCTTGGACAATATTTGCAAACGGTTTAGGTAACTTCGGCGACAATGCAACAAACTACTATGCAAATATCGGTTTGGCTTACAAATTCGGTTGTGTAAACAATAAACCTAAAAACGAAGTAACAAATAAAGATACAGAAAGATTATCAGAATTGTTAAACAGCAAAATGGAATCGGATGCATTGTTAAAGAAACAATTGGACGAAAAAAATAAAGAATTGAAAAATAAACAGAAAGAATTGGACGATGCTAAAGCAAGAGAAAAGGAATTACAGAACAGAATTCAGAAATATGAAGCTAATATTGTTAGCGAAACAAAAGCAGAAGCATTGAAAGAAAAAACATTAAAGAGAATCAAATTAAAAAATAAACCTACATTCTATTTCGGAACGGCTAAATTGACAAAGAAAGGTAAAGCAAGCTTGGCACAAGTTGTAGAAGAATTGAAACAGTATCCCGATGATTCCGAATTGTTGATTGAAGGTTATACCGACAGTGTTGGTCCGGATGATGTTAACCAAAAATTGTCCGAAGACAGAGCAGCGGCAATAGCAACAACATTGAAAAAAGATTACAATGTAAAAAATAACATCAATGTAATCGGTAAAGGTGAACAAGATCCTATTGCTCCTAACAACACTACGGCAGGAAGAGCTAAAAACAGAAGAGTTGAAATTATAATAACGGCTCCTGTTGACGGTGAAGTTCTTGCAGAAGAAGGCGAAGAGATTGTTGATGATGACAGTGATGAAGCAAAATTCGTAAAAGTTAAACAACAATAATAATTGAAATAAAACAAAAAAGCGGTTGGGAATAAAACCCCAACCGCTTTTTTATTTATCTTCTTTTGTCAATCCCGTACTTGATACGGGAGCTTGTCTTTTCACCCAATAACCAATAAAGTTTTTTTGTGATTTATACTTCTATACATCAATACATCCATACCTCTATACCTCAAAATTGCTTTAGCAATTTTCTATTTTCTTACATAAATAAGGTTTGCAACTGCACCGTCTAATGCAATTTGTGTTTCGTTAAACTTTACAATGTATGTAGGGAACTTTTGATGTAATTTTAGCTTTGTTCCCGGAACCATACCGAGCGACAAAAGTTTGTGCATATAATCATGGTTTGTTGTAACTATATATGAAAGTGTTACTTCTTCTGCAATATCAATTTTTGATAACGGAACAACTATTGATTCTATTTTGCTGCTTGAATTTTTACAACAATTTCCTTCGGGTATAGGGTTTCCGTGCGGACATTGTTTCGGATGCCCGAGCAATGTGCAAATTGAATCTGCCAAATCGGTAGAAAGGTTATGTTCCAAATCACAAGCAATTTTTTCTATTGCTTGTCTGTCAAAATCCAAAACATCGGCAAGTAATCTTTCGGTAAGTCTGTGCCTTCTTGTAAGTTGTTTGCCTAAATCTTCACCGGTATCGGTAAGTTTTATTTTATTATCTTCTTTTATTATGTATTTACCGTTTAAAAGTTCATCTATTATATTTTCACCTACACCCTGTTTAACTGTTTTTGAAACGGTTTCAAAATCATCTTCTCCTCTTTGAATTGATGTCCAAATTACACCAAGTGCTTCTTCAATATCTATGTTTTCCTTACTTTTATGTTCGTTTATAGCCACATTTCCCTCCAATATTTTTTATCAAAATTTTCTCTATATCGAACAAATATTTTGGGCTACACTTTTGTATTTTAAAATCTTATGTACCGCTTTCGCGAAAAGTACACTGCAATTTTAAAATACTTCAGTTCGTCTCAAACTATTTGTTCTCCAACGACAACGGCAAAACAAAAACTTAAAAACTCTTTGAATGCAAACCAACGATATTGTCTGTCATTGCGAGAAAATTCGTAGGATTTTCGTGGCAATCTATTTATTAATAATTGGATTACTTCGCTTCGCTCGTAATGACAAACCTATAACCCCATAACCCTATCACCCTATAACCCTATAACCCTATAACCCTATAACCTACCCTTCAGTTTCTTTTTTACTTTCTTCAAATCATCGTCAGTTAAAATCGGTATTAGTTCGGCAATTTCTTTTGTGCTTTTATCCCACCATTTTAATTTAAGTAATAATTTTATTAACTCGTTATCAAATCTTTTTCTTATTACTTTTGCGGGATTACCTGCAATTATCGTGTAAGGTTTTACATCACTTCCTACAACAGAGTTCATTCCTATAATTGCACCGTCACCTATATGCACTCCCGGTAAAATTGTTACATTTTGTCCTATCCAAACATCGTTGCCTATTACTGTATCACCTTTTAACGGCAACTTGTTTAATGCCGGTGCTTTTTGATATTTTTTCCAATCATCAAATATATAAAAAGGAAATGTTGTAACCGCATTCATTTGATGATTTGCACCGTTCATTACAAAATTTACACCTGCAGCTATCTGACAAAATTTTCCTATTATAAGTTTATCGCCGATAAAATCGTAATGGTGCGTTACATGCTTTTCAAAATCGGTATCCGCAAAATAAGTAAAATCCCCGACAATAATATTTTTGTTTTTTATCGTCGGCTTAACATTTATTATTGTTTTTAAATTCTTTATCGGAAATATTTCGTTGGGATTGGGCTTCATTTACCATCCTTTTTTTTGTCTATTTTGTCTTTGCCGTTATAAAATTTTAAAAATAAAATTTAAAATGCCGCCGAATATAATAGCATAAGTCGTTATCGTAGCAAAAATTATTGTCGCCGTCTTTATTCCATGCTCTTTTATTACCATTAAACTTTGTGCAAGGCAGGGAACAAACAAAGTAATAACTACCGCACTAACCAAAATTTGGCTTCCCGTTAAAAGCCCGTCTTGTGCCAAAGTATAAATGCCGGATGCTCCGTAATCTCTTCTTAAAAAGCCCATAATAAATGTGCTTGTTGTTTCTATAGGTAGCCCTAAAAATTTTACCACTATCGGTGAAAACCATCTTTCAAGTGTTGTAAGCAAATGAATTTTGTCCATAAAAAATAAACCGACGGTAGCTAAAATAAATAAAGGCACAACTTCCTTCATATACCAAACAAGCCTCATTTTAACTTTAGATAAAATATTTATTATTGACGGTATTCTCATTTTAGGAATTTCTATAATAAAGTTTGTAGATTCACCCTTAACATAAAAATCCAAAACTTTGCCTATCAAAAAAAGCGAAAACAATATACATAATAACCAAGCTATTGTTGCTTTAAAAGATACAGAAGATAACATCGCAAGAATAATACCCAACTGTGCCGAACACGGTATTGCAAGAGATAATAAAATTATAACTATCATTCTTTCTTTTTTAGTTTCAAGTATTCTTGAACTTAACACTGCCATAGTCCCGCAACCTAAACCCAATACCATAGGAAGAACGGCTTTTCCGTTTAACCCTACAAGTGAAAATAATCGGTTAAGAATTACCGATAACCTAGGCAAATAACCGGAATCTTCAAGTATTCCGAAAAACGAAAAGAAAGCTATAACTATCGGAAATATTATTGCAAAAGCATAAGGTATTGCCATTGTAAAAATTCCGTATTGTCCGACAAACAAATCTTTTATAAAATTTACAACTTTACCTGTCCCTAAATAATCAAAACAGTTTGCAATAAAAGGATTTATCAATTCTTCAAACACTTTTGTTTGTATCCAATCTACAACGGTACCTGCAACAAACACTCCTATAAATTCATACATAATAAAAATAATAAGTAACATTATTATTGTTCCGGCAACAGGTTGCAAACAAATGTTGCCTAACTTTTCCATAAAATTTTTATGTTTTCTGTGCCTTATCGTTTTTACCTGAGAAACTATATTTAATATTGTTTCATTATTATCGTGAAATATTTGTGCTGCAAACATTTTGTATTCGTTTTTAACGGTATCCGAAACCAAATTAAAAACTTTATCTTGAATTTTTTGCGGAACATATTGTTTTATATCTTTATCACCGGATAACAAATATACTGCCAATGCTTTCGATATTGAAATTTTATCTTTTAAAATATTTTCTATAGTTTGAATATCTTTACTGTTTTTATATTCAACATTTAGGTTGCTTACCTTTGCTTGCGGGATAAATTTTAAAATATCTTGGATACCGTCACCGGTTGTTGCCGTGCAACATGTTATGGGAATACCTAAAATTTCTGTTAGTTTTTTTATGTTAATTCTAATACCTGCTTGTAATGCTTCATCCCGCATATTCAAAACTAATACCATAGGAATTTTAAACAATGTAAGTTCACAAAATAAGTGCAAAGACCTTTCAATATTTTTCATATCGCAAACTTGCACTATAATGTCGGGCTTTTCTTTAATTATTAAATCTCTTGTAACCTGTTCGTCTTCCGATAACGGCATTAAAGAGTATGTTCCCGGTGTATCTACAACATTATATTGTTCGGAACCTATTGTAATGTTACCTCTTGTAACATCGACGGTAGTTCCTGCATAATTTGAAACAACGGCATATTGCCCTGTAAGTTTATTAAATATTACCGATTTGCCGACGTTAGGGTTGCCGACAAAAGCAATAAGTTTTGTCATTTATTTTTTACCTTCTTTGGTGTTATCAATAAAAAGTTTTATATAAAATATATATTTCTATATTTTATCATTTTTTGTACTTAATCTGTTGCTTTTTGATTTTTTTTCTTTTTCTTTAATTTTGTTCCATTGAATTGTTATTTCTTCCGGAGTTTTTGCTTTTGATTTGCCGAATACATGCGGATGTCGGCGGATAAGTTTTTTATTTAAACCGTCAATTACATCATAAATATCAAACCATTTGTTTTCTTTTGCTATTTGTGCATGAAAAATAACTTGTAACAATACATCGCCAAGTTCTTCCTTCATGTTTTCTATATCATTTTTTCTAACGGCTTGTTTAAATTCTTCCGATTCTTCAAATAAATATTTTATAAGTGTTTTATTTGTTTGTTTTTTATCCCAAGCACAACCGTTTTTCCCTCTTAATTTTTTAAAAATATCTAACAACTCCAAAAATTTCTCAACTTTTTTATTGCTTCTCATTTATATCTCCTTAAACTTTTCAGCTTTCAGCTTTCAGCTCTAAGCTAAAAATTTGTGAAACAAATTTTTAATTGCATAAAAAAAAGTAAGGGCAATTTTTGCATTTTTCCGTATCATCATAACTTTCTTGTTTAAACGGAATGTTGCTGTTTATTTCTTCTATTATAAATTTTAACTGATTTATGTATTCGTTATACAAATCAGTATTAAGCCCTTTATTAAATAAAGGTTTTGTTTCTGCTTCTTTTAAAGAATATAACATACAATTTTCAACCGTAGTTCCGTTTTTATTTTCATAAATATATTTATAAATAGGCAACTGAAACGATTTTATATTGTTTTTTATATTTTCCCTTGAATAAATATAACTTTTTTCCAATATTTTATTGCTTGGTATTTTAGCTGTGCTGCCCGATTTGTAATCGATAATATAAATTTTACCGTTGCTGTCAATTTCTGTTCTGTCTATTTGTGCGGTTAAAGTGTATTGTGTATTATTTAAAGTAATTGTTGTATCCATTTTGCTTTCTGTTCCGATTATCATATTAAAATTTCTTTCCGGTGATTGCTCATTTTTATAAAAATCCGTCATTTTTTTTATAACAAGTTTTTTTAATAAATACATTTTTCCGCTTTTTTGTTTAAATTTCGCATCAAAAGCATCTTCAAGTTTTTGTATGTATTGTTTAAAAAAATCGTCGGTAAAATCTTTTTTTGTTAAGCCTTTTTTCAGTGTGTTTTCTAAAAACGAATGGAAAAATATTCCTAATTCTTGATTTTCGTTATCCTGTTCAAAATTGTTTGATTTTGATAAATTTAAAACAAACTGAAAATAAAATTTTAATTTACATTCCAAATAAGTATCGATATTTGTTGCCGAATATCTTAAATCTTTTAATATTTGTTTAATGCTTTCTGTTTTTTCAAATTCTTTTTTTTCTTTTGTAAATGCTTTTACGGGTAAAACTGCCGGTATAACTTTTATACTTTCTATATCGTTTAATTTTTTTTGTTTGTCCCAAATAAGTTCTTCCATAAATCTGCTTTTTGTGTTTTGTTCATCTTCAACATAAATTAAATAAGCATTGGAACTTGATGATATAAGGCTTGTAAAATGAAATTTTTGTATATCAATATTTTTTGTTACGGTTCCTATACCTAAAAAGCTCATAATGTCCTGCGGAATTAAAGGATTTACCTGTTTAGTATACGGCATAATGTTATCTGCCATTGACATAACAAAAACATTTTTAAAAGCCAAACCTCTTGCTTCCAATGCACCTATTATCTGAAGGTCTTGTAACGGGCTTCCCGTCAATGAAATTTTTTCTTCTTTTAAAATATTTTCAAGTAAAGATAATATTTCGTTAAATTTAAAATCTTCGTTACTGCATATTGTTTTTTGAAGTTGTCCGGCAAAAGAATATAATAAATTTACGGCACCTAAATTTAACGAATAAGTATTTATCAAACTTTTTGTTGAAATTGTATCGGCAATAAGTTTTAAATAATTACCGAGCTGATTTATCGTTTTAATATTTGCAATTTTATAAAAAAACAAGTCAAACATTTCATCAATTATATCCTGCACTCTTTTTGCGGGAACATCCTGCCAATAAATTGATACCGTATTTGAAATTTCGTTAAGTATATGTTCATTGTTTTTTACTAAATTCAAATTTATAAAAGAATAATCTTTAAACAGTGCATGTTTATTATTTTTATCGAAATGTTCAAGTATTTTATGCACTGTTATTCTTGTTACCTGCGGGTTGCCTATAAACCTTAAATTTTTTATTAAAGGATTATTTAATATTTCAAGTACATCGTTTGTGTAATAAGAAGAATCTTCTTTTTTATTTTTTTGAGCTTTTATTAAAGTGTTAATTAAAGTAAAAACGGTTGTTTTACTTGCAGGATAACCTAAAGCAATGTTTATGTTTTTGGTTACCGAATAAAGTTCCGCCATAACGGAACTTAAAGCATTGCCGTCGGGTAGAATAATTACGGTATCGGATAATTCTTTTTTGGGAAGTTTTGAGATTAAATTTTTTACAAGGCATGCCTGTGCCTGATTGTCGTAAGCGGAATAAAATTTTATATTGCTTTTTAGTTCTTTTTCCGGAATGTTTTTCGGTAAGGCAACATTAAATTCCGTATATATTTGTTTTAAACAATCCCATTTATAAGGGTTACCTTGTGTAATAATATTTAATTTGTTTTGTTTAAATAAAATTTTAAACATATCAAATTCCGATTTATTCAAATAATAAGGATTAAATAAAATTATTTGTTTATATTTTCCCGTGAATAAACTTATTTTTGAATCCGCATTGTAGTAGGAATAGCATCTTGTAGTTTGGTTTGTTTTGTTCAAATAGTCGTGAAATTGTTCCCTTACCAAATATAAATTTTTTAACAGTTCATTTATATCTTCGGTAACATCATAACCGATATCGGCATTTAGTTTTATGTTAAGTAATTTTTTGTTAGGTACTTTTTCAACATCAAGTGCTTCGATAAAATTAAATATTTCGTTTGCCCACTCGAAAAAAGATGAAAAAGACTTATTGTGTTGATAAAAATTCGGAACATATTTTTTTACTATATCGTAAATTACATAATTGGCATCAATTTTCGATATAACCGTTTTGTTTAAAAGTTTTAAAGATATTTCTTCAACAAGTTCGTCAAAGGTAAAAAAATCGGGGGGGATAAACGGCTTTTTTATTTTTTTTGAAAGTTGTTTTTTTATAAATAACACCGGTCTTTTTGAAGGCATTATTACGGCAGTATCTTCAAAATTCAAGTTTTTATTTGAATTTAAAATATAGTCTGCCGTATATTCGGTAAGGTTTTTACTTGATGATATGTTTTCTATACTTGAACTCATTTGTTTTCTCTTACATTTTATTAAAGCATATAAATAAATTTCTTTGCAAATTTTTGTAAATTATACTTTACAAAAAATTAACAAGTATATGTTTTGTAAGTTATATTTATAAATCAATGTGCTAAAAATTCTTATAGAATTTTTGAGGTATTGATGGAAGGATGTGTGGATGTTTAGAAACAACAAAACTGCAATTAATAATTAAAAATTAGAAGTTAGTATTTGGTGCATTTTCCACATAGTGTGTGAAAAATTTTATTTAAAAGGAGATTTTTCGGTTATTGTCCCATTAGGTAATTGATATACAATTTTACCGTTAATACAATAAACATTCGGAATACCTTTTTTGGTATTTTCTTCCTGAGCTTTTTTAACGGCTCTTGCGACTATTCTTGTTAGATTAATAGTTGTTTTGGTCATAAATTTTCCCTAAACAAAGTATATAAGTTTTCATTTAATATTTCAATATCATCTTTGTTAATTTGTTGTGCAACTATAGTAGAATTTTCATTCCCATTATAATATAAAAGCCAATCATCTGCCAAACTTTTATACTTGTTCCAAAAATTTGAAATACTTCTTTTATACCTGCGAATAACATCTTCATCCGGAACCGGATGACCGCCGTTTTTAACCCTTACTTTTATTCTTTCAATACAAGTTTTTGAATTATCAACAAATGTATAAAGTAAAATAATTCTATATCCTAAATCTTTTGCTATTTTGAATGTATTAACATAATTATTACCGGATAATGTTGTTTCCACAGCAAGAGATAATTTTTCTTTAAAGCAATTTTCTATTCTTCTTTTTGTTTCTTTACCTGCAGAAATTTTAACTTTTGAAATATTTGTAGGGTTTAATTCCTTTGCTATATCATCAGCATTGATATATTCTAATTTATGTTCTTGTAACAGTTCTTTTGCAATTGTGCTTTTACCGCTACCGTTTGCACCTGCTAATACATAAAAAGTTTTTCTATTCATAAAATAATTTTACTAAAAAATATAAATTTTTGGAACAAGTTTAAGTTTTTTTATAAAGATTTTTGATTTTTTTAAATTTTGATTATTTTTAAGAAACTGACGGGAAGATTTTATTGAAAAAAGGAAACTACAATACAAAAGTGCGGATGAATTTGTAGACTAATGAAAGATTTTCTTTGGAAAGTTTATCCAACATTGCCGTTATGTCTTTTTTCAAATCTTTTTCGTTTTGCAAATGATAAAACTCAAATAAGTCCTTCGGTTCAACTTTAAGTGCGGTTGCTAACCTATAAATTAAATTTGGAGAAGGAAAGTTTTTACCGGATTCAATACAACTGATTGTTTTTGGATCAACATCAACTAAATCGGCTAAATTACATTGTCTTAAGCCTTTTTTTATTCTAATTTCTTTAATTTTTAAACCAAATAATTTTTTTATATCTTTTTTCATTGTCATCACCTTTTTATAATAGAATAATAACAATTATAAATATTATTTTTAATGGTAAATTATTCCATAATTTGATAAAAACTTACATATTATGTAATATATTGTCATAGAATATGTATTTTTTTATTAATTTTTTACTTTATAATGGTATTTGTATCAAATTATAATTTTTATTAATGATTGAGAAAAATATTTTAAGGAGTTAATAAATGGAAAATTTAGAAGAAAAAATTTTTAATGAAATTAAAAATAAATTTAAAAAAAGGATACGATATTGTTGAATGAATAAATTTTTTTTGATGTAAATTAAAAATTTTGTCGTATACAAATGAAAATGATTTATAAAATTTAAATAGAGGTTATTATGAATTTAACAAGAACAATTTATCCCGTTGGACATGGTGCTTTCTATACAGAAGAACTTTTTTTTAATGGTAAATATTTTAATGTTGTTTATGATTGTGGTGGAATTACAAAAAAAGTTATAGAAAAAAGAATTGATTGTTATTTAAATTTATTAAGAAAGCAACAAGATAATACCACAATAGATGCTGTTTTTATTTCTCATTTCCATAGAGATCATATTAATGGATTACTTCATTTACGGTCTAACAGTCACATAAAAAAATTATATATTCCACAATTAAGCGATGAAGTTTTTTTAGGAGAATATATTTATAATTTGATTAATGGAGATAATGAAACTAATGAATTATTAATACGATTATATTCAAATGAATTTAAAGAAATTTTTAAAATAAAAAAAAGGAAAACAATATCAACAATTTTCAAAGATTGGAAATATATTGTATATAATCCCAAAATTTTAAATAATCAAGAATTTTATTACTTTTATAAAGAATTTATAGAAAATTTTAATAATGGTAATAAATTTAATATTGTTAATTTACCAACAATCATAAATAATAAAACAAATTTAGCAAAATTAAAAAAGCTATATAACAAGTATTTTGATGAACATAATTCTTATTCAATGCCTTTGTTTTCAGGATTAATAAAAGATAGTGACTATATAACATTTAAGAGCAAAGAAAATAAAAGTACAAAAACAATGGATTTAAATAAAACTCAAAATTGTTTATATACAGGAGATTTTAATGCAAATGAAAAAAATAATTTTGATAATTTAAGAACCTTCTATAATAGC
>Ga0310690_10000943_pt1 | contig 56100 bp, 44 predicted proteins | sample AusTroGonzalo_MG_2_FD_207661 | JGI IMG/M metagenome (GOLD analysis project Ga0310690, IMG submission 207661) | Bovine rumen microbial communities from tropical cattle in Woodstock, Queensland, Australia - Gonzalo_04 (v2) (version 2) | ecosystem: Host-associated > Mammals > Digestive system >... | reverse complement strand
TCAACCACCTCCGCCTCGAACACGCAGAAGCCTACCAACGCCTCCACCCCGAAGCCACCATCCAGGAGGTCGCACTCGAATCAGGCTTCAGCTCGCGCCAAAACTATTACTCCGTCAAAGCGCGCCTCGCTTCGGTTAATCAGAAATAGTTTCTTTCCAGGTCTTTCCGACGAGAACCGGCGGCTGCGCCTGGTACCGGGCTTTCGTTCCCCACGGACTCCAGGTATTGGCGGCCGTCGTGGCGCTGGTCTTGCGGTTGACGGCGTCGTAGGATACGAACTCTTCGTAATTGTAGGACCAGTCGGCGCCGTTGGAGAGCTTCTGCATCCGGAACCAGATCGCTTCGCGGGAAGGTGCGTTAAAGCCGCCCCTGTTGTTGCGCATGATACTGTCGTCTGAAGGACGCCAGGCGCCTTTCCAATAGGTACAAGCTCCTTCAAAGACGCCCAGACCATCGTACCGGTATCGCTCGTCCGACAGGAAGCGGGCCCACTTGACTTGGGCCGGGTCTCCGGTAAAGTCGACGTTCTTCCACCAGCCGAATTTTTCCCGCTCGTGATACTGGCCTACGATGCCGCTGTCAATGGTGCCGTATTCTTCATAGGCATATTCGTCGGCCAGCTTGGCGAAGCCGTGGCCGCCTGCCTCGTGGTGGATCAATTCGGACAGTTGGTCCGAAGACGTCCCGAGTGCGAAATAGGCCACCGACGTGCCGCAACCATAATCCGTGTCCTTGTTCTCCGGATCCATCATGTAGCACGTACCGCCTATACGGCCCGAGTGGTCGTTCATTGCGACGATGATCAGCGTGTTGTCCATCCTGTCGTCCGAGACGGCTTTCCGCGCATATCCGATGCAGGCGGCATCGGAACCGCCGACATTCGTGATGAAACCGAACCAGGTGCCCAGCGCCTGGCCTGCATGGTCATAGCCTTCCGTGGCGGAAACCACGTTCACCGCATACACGTTGAACAGGTCGCGATAGGACTTGTACGGCTCGACGGAGAAGTAGCTGTCTGCCATCTCCTTCATCACGGAGAGATAGGTTCCATCGGCAATCTGCCGGTCGGAGAAGGCATCGCCCAGCAGGACGATATCGATGCCCTTCCCCTTCGAAGCCTTCTGTAACACCGTTACGACGCCGTCCTGGCTATAGTCCCTTGACATGTAGTAGTCCGGCGGAACCAGGCTTCCTTCCTGATAACCCTTGACGCGGTCGGCGTATCTGGACCAGGAAGCTGACCGCTGGTATAATGATTCCGTTCCCTCCGGCACCATGATGACCGTCCCTTTCGGAATACCGGGCTCCGTGTAATAGCTGAATTCCTCGTAGGCCGGCGGCGTATAGGAGCGGAAAATGATGGAGTCCAGCTTGGCGGCGCCCCGGAAAGCATCCGTGCCCAGGTTGCTCATGTTGGAAGGAATCACGACCGTCCGCAAGTTGGGCATGTCCATGAAGGCGGCGTCCCCCAGGTGCGTCATGGTTTCCGGCAGGGTGATCCGCTCCGTCGTCTGGATACCTTCAAATACCCTGACGTAACTATTGTTGATTCCTTCCGGAACGGTGTACTCCACGGGAAGGTGCGGCGTGACGCCAATCAGATAGACACCGTCCAATACCACGCAATGATGGTCTTCGGTCGTTACAGGTCCATAGACATATTCCAATTGGTCACAACCCAGTAACCAGGACGTATAAACGGTCGTGAGCGTAGCGGGCAGCGTAAGGCTTTGCAACGTCTTGTTCTGTATAAAGCAGTTGGGGCCAATCTCCTTGATGCCCTCCGGCACGACACATTCGGTAGCGCCGACACCGGCGTAATCGACCATCACGCCGTCGGCATCGATGAACATCCGCCCGTCCACGACATAGGGACAATCGCCCTTGAATTCCTTCAAATTGTAGCTGGAGAAGAAGGCATTTCTGTCCAATGACTTGAATGATGCGGGGAATGTGACAGACTCCAGTTTTGTGCAAATGGCGAAACAGGCGAAGCCAATGGATTCCAATCCGTCCGGAAGGATCACTTCCCGAAGGGAGTACTGGCCCTGGAACAGCGACGGAGCCAGGGCTTTCGCACCGGCAGGAACGACCAGGGTCTCCTTCTCCTGAATGTTGCCCAGGGCATAGGCGACCATCGTTCCGTCCAGGATCAGCGCCGTCTCGTCTTCCGTAGCGCACTTACCATGGAGTCGCTCCAGATAGTTGCTGAACATCAAGAAATTCTCGCCCGTATATTTCAGTTTGTCGGGGGCGCGGAACGAAGTGAGCATGGTCTCCCGGATGGCGTTCGTTTCAATCCGTTCCACGGAATTGGGCAGATAGAGGCTCATCACATACCTGCCGAATACGGTCTCAGAACCGTCGCCGATCCGGGTTACCGGGCCGTCGAACAGGATCACGCCTTTTCCGTCCTGATAGGTATTCGACTTGATGGCGCGATCGAAGAACGAAGGCTTGAGTTCGAGCGGCTTTTTATCCCAGGTGGTATACCATATCTGGTCGGAAGGCACGTTTTCCGCGAGGTTGGGGTCGAGCAGCTGTTTCAGCGTGATGATCCGCTTGACCCCGCCGGCGACGATCACCACCGTCGCCTCGCGGTCGTTGAACGAATCGTTCTTGGCGACGGTCAGCGTTATCTGTACGCTGCCCGCCGATCCCGAGGCAGGAGTAATCGAACACCAGGAGGACGAATTGGTCGAAACGGTCCAAGCCACCGTAGCCGAAAAAGGAACCGTCACCGTCCCGCCGGCCGCGGCCATTTCACCCGTAGCGTTTCCATCGGTGGTCTGAGTCAACGGGCTTCCAGCCGGAATCGACAATGTGATGCTTGCCGCAGGCTGCGGCGTCGGAGTGGGATTGGGCGACGGATTCGGGTTTGGCGTCGGCTCCGGCTTCTCACAACCCGCCAGCGGCAGCAGCAACAGCAAGATGGCAACGATACGGATAACCTTTTTCATAGCAGTCTTTAAGTTTGTCGCAAATTTACAAAAATTTGTATTCTTTGAACAGTGATCCAAAAAGAAGCCGCCCTCTGCTGGAGGACGGCTTCCGATTTTTCTCTTTTCCCCTTCGTTACTCTTCCGTCGGGTTGGTGAGCGGGATCTCCGGCATGCCTTCCACGGGAACCGTCTGTTCGATCTGGTTCTTGATGTTGGAGTGGCGCGCGCTGCGCTCGGGCACCACGAAGGTGGCGGCGATGCACAGGACGATGATGGCGATGGCCAGGGTCCAGGTAGCTTTCTCAAGGAAGTCAGCTGTCTGGCGTACGCCGAAGGTCTGGTTGCCGGTGGCGAAGTTGGCCGCCAGTCCGCCGCCCTTCGAGTTCTGGAGAAGCACCACGATGGTCAGGAGGATACTCGCAATCACAATGAGGATGGAGAGTGTGATATACGCTGCTTGCATAGTCTATTGTTGTTTTTTTTCCTTTACTTTTTCGATAAGAGTTGCAAAATAAGCACTTTTTTCTGGATTTAGCAAAATTAGTTTTTCGTAAATCTCTATGGATCGCTGATAAAGCTCCTGTGCGGCGTAGATTTCTGCCAGCGTTTCGCTCACCATCGTGCGGTCGGCGTCGACTTCGGCCGACACGGCCGGAGCATAGTCGACGCTGCCGGCGTGGGCGCCGAAAACGGGCGTCGTGACGGAAAAACCTTCTTGCTCCAGCCGCTCGAAATCCTCACGGCCGAAGTAATCGCCTCCCACCACATAGTATTGCGGATGCGCCGGCTGCGGGGCCGGGACTTCCTCCGCCTTGACACGGCCGGTCAGCAAGCGGAAGATATCGTCGCGGGAAAGGAAAAAGATGGCGTTGCGGCCCACGGCCCGGCGGAGGGCTTCTTCGTCGTCGCCCTGACGCGAGAGCGCCACGCGGCGGGCCACGGTGAACCAGGGATGGTCCTCGAGCAGTTGCTGCAGCTCGACGGAGGAAAGCAGTCGGACGTCTACCATTGCGCTACGGTTGCATTGAAGATATCGTCAACCAGCTTGTTGACGATGGTTTCACAAAGCGTATTTTCCACCATGTCGAGGGAGTAGTTGGAGTCGTAGTCCTCAAAGGCGGCAAACGACTGGCCGTCGATATTGTCCTCTTCGTGCAGGACGTTGGTGAAAATAACCTTGCACGTGACAGTAAGGCGGTTCATGGCCGCGACTTCTTCGGCCGTAACGGCCGTGGCGCGCACGTCATACGACTCGATGGTCACGAGCAGGTTCAAGTCGCCATCCTCGTTCACCTGTTCCAGGCGGGTGAGCTTGCGATACTTGTCGTTGAGCGCCTCGGTGAGCTGGTTGGCCAGGGCGGGGTTCACCTTGGTGGCCTTGTTGACCACCGGCTCGATGCAGATGGTCTTGACGTCCGACTGGATGGAGGTGCCGCTGAAGGTATAGATGCCGCAGCCGGCCATGGCCAGCAGGACGACGGCACAGATCAGGATGATGCGGGCAGACCTTTTCATTGGATGCCGAGTTCTTTGATTTTGCGGTAAAGGGTGCGTTCGGAGATCCCGAGCTCGTCGGCGGCGGGCTTGCGGCGGCCGCCGTGGCGCTCCAGGGCCTTGCGGATCAGCTCCGCGCTGACATCCTGGATCGAGACGGGTTCCTGCAGGGAAACAGATTCCTGCGGGAGGGTGCTCGTGTGTACGTCTTCGGCGCTGATGAGCAGCTTGTTGTGCGACAGGTCGCTCTCGGCGTGTGCGATAGCCTGCCCCTCATCGAGGCGTTCTTTGATATCGTCGATGTCCTGCCGGAGCTGGTAGAGAATCTTGAAGATGATGTCGCGGTCGCTCAGGTAATCGGAACCGGCGTCACCGGTACGGACCGGCAGGCTGGCAGAAGCTTCGGAGGGGAGGTAGCGGGCCAGCACTTCTGCCGATATAGTGCGGTTGGTCTCCAGCACGGAGAGGCGGTTCACCACGCCCTGCAACTGGCGGATATTGCCGGGCCAGCGATAGTTGACCAGCAGCTCCTGCGCATCGGGCGTCAGGCGGACGGCCGGCACCATGTTCTGGTCGGCGAAGTCGAGGGCGAACTTGCGGAAGAGCAGGTAGATGTCGCCTTTTCGTTCGCGAAGCGGGGGGATATGGATCGGCACGGTGCAAAGACGATAGTAGAGGTCTTCGCGGAACTTGCCGTCGCGGATGGCGTTCAGCAGGTTCACGTTGGTGGCGGCCACCACGCGGACATTGGTCTTCTGGACTTTGGCCGAACCTACTTTGATGAATTCGCCGGTCTGCAGCACGCGGAGCAGGCGCACCTGCGTGGAGAGGGGCAGCTCGGCCACCTCGTCGAGGAAGAGGGTGCCGCCGTCCGCTTCTTCGAAGTATCCCTTGCGGGTCTCGATGGCGCCGGTAAAGGAGCCTTTCTCGTGTCCGAACAGTTCGGAATCGATGGTTCCTTCGGGGATGCCGCCGCAGTTGAGGGCGAGATAGACGTTATGCTTGCGTGCGCTGTACTGGTGGATGATCTGGGGGATGACCTCCTTGCCCACGCCACTCTCGCCCGTGACCAGCACGGAGAGGTTCGTGGGTGCTACCTGATGTGCGATTTCCAGGGCCCTGTTCAGCTCGGGATCGTTGCCGATAATGCCGAAACGCTGCTTGATCTGATTCAAATCCATATTTGCAAAGTTACGAAAAAAAGTATTATCTTTGTATGATATTACCCGAAGTGGCAACAACCAATAAATTCACAAATAAAAACGTTTTTATGAAAAAATTAGTTTCCAACATCCTGCTCATCGCAGTTGTCGCGTTTGGTCTGGCTTCCTGCAACCAGGCCCAGAAGATGATCGACGCTGCCGACCAGATCAGCATCAAGTGCAATCCGGAAGTACTTGAGGTTGTCGCCGGCAACATCGACGCTACCGTTTCCGTGACCTTCCCGCCGGAGTATTTCCTCCCGAAGGCTACGCTTGAAGTCACGCCGGTCCTCCTCTATGTGGGCGGCGAGGCCGTCGGCAAACCGTTCACCTATCAGGGCGAGAAAGTGGCCGACAATTTCAAGACCGTCACCAAGGACGGTGCGACCATCTCCGAGAAGGTGCACTTCGACTATGTCCCGGGCATGGAGAAATCCGAGCTCGTCGGCCGCGCGAAAGTGTATTATAAAGGTGCGGAATATGTGTATCCCGCCGACATCAAGATCGCTGACGGTGCCAACTGCACCTACATGCTCGCCAGCACCGACGGCAGCTACCACTACATGGCCGATGGCTACCAGGAAGTGATCCCCGAGACCGCTGAGGCCCAGATCATGTACCTGATCAACAGCTCCGATGTCCGTGGCTCCGAGCTCAAGAGCCAGGGCGTGAAGAACTTCCAGGAGGCCCTCAAGGCCCTCGCCGCCGATGAGCGCCGCGAGGTCAAGGGCACCGAGATCGTGGCCTACGCTTCCCCGGACGGCCCGAACGCCCTCAACGACCGCCTCTCCGCCAACCGCGAGAAGAGCGCTTCCAAGGCTTTCAACAACGTGACCAAGAAGCTCAACACCGGCGACGTGACCACCAAGTCGATCGGTGAGGACTGGGAAGGCTTCCAGGAGCTCGTCCAGAACTCCAACATCGAAGACAAGGAGCTCATCCTCCGCGTCCTGTCGATGTACAGCGACCCGAACGTCCGCGAGCGTGAGATCAAGAACATGTCGGCCGTCTACCAGTCGCTGAAGACCAACATCCTCCCGCAGCTGCGCCGCGCCCGCTTCATCACCAACGTGGAGTACACCAACTACACCGCTGAAGAACTCGCCGACCTGGTGGAGAACAACATCGACGTGCTCGACGAGCCCGCTCTCCTGCGTGCCGCCGCCAACGCGAAGGACCTCGACGCCAAGATCGCCATCTACAAGCAGGCTGTCAAGAAATTTGGCACCGACAAGGCGAAATATAACCTCGGCGTGGCTTACCTCGACAAGGGTGACAACAAAGCCGCCAAGGACGCTTTCGACAAGATGGAGAAGAAGGAAGGCAACTGCTACAACAACGTGATGGGCGTCCTCGCCATGCGTGACGGCAAGCTCAACGAAGCCGCCAACTGGTTCTCCAAGGTCAGCTGCAAGCACGGCAAGATCAACCAGGGTACCCTCGACATCCTGAACGGCAAGTATCAGGACGCCGCCGCCAAGCTCGCCGGCACCAACAGCGAGAACGAGACCCTCGCCTACATCCTGACCAACCAGCTCGACAAGGCTTCCGCCAGCATCAAGGGCAACTGCCCGTTCTGCAACTACAAGAAGGCCATCATTGCTGCCCGCAAGGGTGACAAGAAGGCTTATGATGCCGCCATGGAGATCGTCAACAAGAACGAAAAACTGGCTGATCGCGCCTCCAAAGATGTGGAGTTCCTGAAATACAGATAACAAAAACATTTCTGTTACAAAAAGTGGCCGGTTGCAGTATCAACCGGCCATTTTTTTATATAACTTTGTAGAGCAGTCCTGAGGACCTTCCCCCTCCCGGAACACACAACACATCACATAACCCCCACGGGTACAAGACTTTATGGAGTATACTACTGACCTTTACATCGTTAAAAGGGATGGCAAGCGCGCCCCCTTCTCTCTTGACAAGATCAAGAACGCTATTCGAAAAGCTTTCCTCGCATCGGGCAGTTTTGCGACCGAAGAGACCTTGACCAACATCCTCAGCCGCGTCCATATCGCCAACGGTATGCACGTGGAGGATATCCAGAACCAGGTGGAGATTTCGCTCATGAGCGAGCGCTACTTCGCCGTGGCCAAGGCCTATATGCTGTACCGCCAGCACCACACGGAAGACCGTGAGGTCCGCGACCGCCTCAATTTCCTCATCGACTACTGCTCCGCCGCCAACCCGGCCACCGGCAGCAAGTACGACGCCAATGCCAACGTGGAGATGAAGAACATCGCCACGCTCATCGGCGAGATCCCCAAGCCCGGCTTCATCCGCCTGAACCGCCGCATGCTGACCGACCGCATCCGCGAGATGTACGGAAAGGAGCTGTCCGACCGCTACCTCGACCTGCTGAACAAGCACTTCATCTATAAGAACGACGAGACCAACCTGGCCAACTACTGCGCCAGCATCACCATGTACCCCTGGCTCCTCCAGGGCACCCTTCCGCTGGGCGGCAACTCCACGCCCCCGACGAACCTCAAGAGCTTCTGCGGCGGCTTCGTGAACCTGGTGTTCATCGTGAGCAGCATGCTGGCCGGCGCCTGCGCAACGCCCGAGTTCCTGATGTACATGAACTACTTCATCGAAATGGAATACGGCGAGGACTACTACCTCCACGCCGACGAAGTGGTCGACCTGTCGAAGAAGCAGCGTACCCTCGACAAGATGATTACCGACTGTTTCGAGCAGATCGTCTATTCCATCAACCAGCCGACCGGCGCGCGCAATTTCCAGTCGGTGTTCTGGAATATCTCCTACTACGACCACTACTACTTCGAGAGCATCTTCGGCGAATTCCGCTTCCCTGATGGCAGCCAGCCGCACTGGGATTCCCTCAACTGGCTCCAGAAGCGTTTCATGACCTGGTTCAACGCCGAGCGCACCAAGACCATCCTGACCTTCCCGGTCGAGACCATGGCACTCCTGAGCGAGAACGGCGACGCCAAGGACCCCGAATACGCCGACTGGACCGCCAAGATGTACAGCGAAGGCCACTCGTTCTTCACCTACATGAGCGACAACGCCGACTCGCTGGCCAGCTGCTGCCGCCTCCGCAACGAGATCCAGGACAACGGTTTCAGCTACACCCTCGGCGCCGGCGGCGTGTCCACGGGCTCCAAGAGCGTGCTGACCATCAACCTCAACCGCTGCGTGCAATACGCTTTCAAGAAGGGCGTCCCGTATCTTGACTACCTCGAAGAGATCGTGGACCTGATGCACAAAGTGCAGCTCGCGTACGACGCCAACCTGAAGGACCTGCAGGACAAAGGCATGCTCCCGCTCTTCGACGCAGGCTTCATCAACATCGGCCGCCAGTACCTGACGATCGGCGTGAACGGTCTGGTGGAAGCCGCCGAGTTCATGGGCATCAAGATCACCGACAACCAGGACTACGTGGACTTCGTCCAGGGTGTCCTCGGTATGATCGAACGCCTCAACAAAAAGTATCGCCGGAAAGACGTAATGTTCAACTGCGAGATGATTCCGGCCGAAAACGTCGGCGTCAAGCACGCGAAATGGGACAAGGAAGACGGCTACATCGTGCCGCGTGACTGCTACAACAGCTACTTCTACGTGGTGGAAGACCAGAACCTCAACATCCTCGACAAGTTCCGCCTCCACGGCAGCAAGTACATCGAGCACCTGACGGGCGGCAGCGCGCTGCACATGAACCTCGAGGAGCACCTCAGCCAGAGCCAGTACCGCCAGCTGCTGAAGGTCGCTGCGAAGGAAGGTTGCAACTATTTCACGTTCAACATCCCGAACACCATCTGCAACACCTGCGGCCACATCGACAAACGCTATCTGCACGAGTGCCCGGTCTGCCACAGCACGGACGTGGACTACGCCACCCGCATCATCGGCTACATGAAACGCGTGAGCAGCTTCTCGAAGCCGCGTCAGGAGGAGGCAAGCCGCCGCTTCTATTACAACGGCAACAAGCCCGAAGCGATCCAGCTGCCGCTCGAGCCGGTAGAGGCGCCGGTGGAGCAGGAAGCCTGAGATGCTGAAGGTTTACAACTACGACATCGTATTCCAGGAAATACCCGATGAGGTGACGCTGGCCGTCAACCTCACCGGGTGTCCTTGTCATTGTCCCGGTTGCCACAGCCCGCACCTGTGGGAGGACACCGGCCCTGAACTCGACGAGCGCCTGCTGCGCCGCATCTATTCGGAGTATGCCGGCGAAGTGACGTGCATCTGCCTGATGGGCGGCGACGCCGACCCGGCAGCCGTGGAAGCGCTGTGCGCGTATGTCAAGCAGGAAATGGGCCTGCGCAGCGGCTGGTACTCCGGCCGTCCCGACCTGCCCGAACACATCGACCTGCACCACTTCGACTACGTGAAAACAGGCCCCTACGTGGAATCCCTTGGCGGCCTAAAAAGTCCCACGACGAACCAGCGTCTCTACCGCGTGACGCAGGAAGGCCTCGAAGACATCACAAGTCGTTTCTGGAAATAAAAATCGGAAGCCGTCCTCTCGCAAGAGGGCGGCTTCTTCATAACCAAAAAACCTAAAACTATTATATACAGAAAGCTATTACGGGATCACCATATTCCGGCTTTGAAAAGTCCCATCAGGGTCAGGACGGTGAAGATGATGATGGTTGCCACCCACATCAGGAAGAGCACCAGGCCGGGGCGCCATTTCGGCGACGGCAGGTCGAAGACCATCATAATGCCGGCGTAGAGCAGGCCCACGATGGGCAGGAAGACCATCAGGATCACGTCCGTCCGGTAGAAGATGTTGGTCACCAGCGGGAAGTCGTGCGGCAGTTCGTTGATGAAGCTCGCACCCATCTCGTCCACGAGATCCCAGCCGAAGAGATTGAGACCGAAGATCGAGGCCAGGCAGAACGTCATGCTCGCGACGCCCACCAGCATCAGCAGGGCGCCGATGATGATGCGCAGCACGCGGCCCGCTTCGCTGCCGGCCGGCTGTCCGCCGGCGGGCGGGTTGGTGACTCCCATCTCCCAGCGCTGCTTCACGGTCTTCGCCTCGGGCATCGCAATCCAGAGCGCGGCGTAGATCAGCACGGCAATACCGCCGAAGTGATTAAAATGCCAGTGCGCAGGCGTCCAGTGGATGGAAAAGCCCAAGAGGGTCAGTCCGATGAATATGATGCGGAACCACACCACATCCAGCTTGAAATAGGCCGCCAAGCCGCTGCACACGCCGCCCAGCATCTTGTTGGTCGGATCGCGGTAAAGCCGCTTCTTCCCTTCGTGGAGCTGGCCGGCCGGGGCTTCCGCCCGTTTCGGCTCAGGATCGCTGTCCGACTCGATCGCCGACGGCTTGCCCAGCGTGGTGATGATGTCGTTGACATCGGCCACCGAGGCCACACCGTTGTCGCCGCATTTTTCATACAGCAATTCCGCCATCCGTTCTTCGATGCCTTCCATCACCTCGGAGCCGCCTTCGAGCGGCGAATAGTGCGCCTCCAGCTCTTCAAGGTATTGTTTGACGATGGCGTAGGCCTCCCGCTCCAGCGTGAAGGCGTATCCGCCGATACTCACTTTCTCTACTTCGGTCATTGTTGCAAGGTTTTGATGGTTTCCACGAGGTCACTCCATGAGGCGTTCATTTCCTGCAGCAGCACACGCCCGTCATCGCTGATGCAATAGTATTTCCGCGGCGGCCCCTGCGGGGACTCTTCCCAGCGGTAGGCCAGTGCGCCTTGGTTTTTCAGCCGGATGAGCAGCGGATAGAGGGTGCCCTCCACCACGATCATGTTCGCGCGTTTGAGCTCGTCGATGATCGAGGAGGCGTAGGCTTCCTTCTTGTCCAGGATGCTCAGGATGCAGAATTCCAGCACCCCTTTCCGCATCTGGGAACGCACGTTTTCAGTATTGATTTCCATCATCGTATTATTTACGGGTACTATCGGTAAATTTAGCCAGGTTCTCGGCGCTGGTCTCCCAGCCGCGGTTTTCGCACTTCTGTGCAGGCGTCAGGGCCTTGGGCGCCACGATCCAGATGATGATGTAGAGCCAGAATCCGAAGCCGCCGCCGAACAGCAGGGCCAGGAAGAGGATGCGGACCAGGGTCACGTCGATGTCGAAATAGGCGGCAAGTCCGCTGCAGACACCGCCCAGCTTACGGTTGTCGACATCCAGATAGAGTTTCTTGACAGGGTTCATGTTTTGTTCCTCCTTGTAGTATTCTTCGTTGTTTTCAAATTCGGGCTTGCCGTCGGGCATGCCCAGTTTGGCGGTAATCTGGTTCACCATGGCCAGGCTGACGGTCTGCTGGCTGGAACCCAGTTCCGAGAGTAGGAGCTCCGCGATGCGGGCTTCCATTTCGTCCATCACCTCGCTTCCCTGCTCGTCCGTCAAGCGTGCACGGAACGTGTCGAGGTACTGTTTCAGGCGGTCGTATGCGTCTTCATCGATGATGAAACTCTTGCCGCCGATGCCGATGTTGAGGGTTTTTTTCATATTCGTTGTTCCCGACATGATCGGGTATCTGCATGGTTTAGAAATTGATTTCGCGTCCGCGGTAGAAATCGATCAGTCCAGACTGATAGAGCGCTTCGCAGCGGGCCTGTGCCAGGTCGGAGCCCGCTTTCAGGTATTGATTCTTGGACTCGTTGAACTCCGTGATGGAGGCCTTGCCGTTCTCGTATTTGGCCTGCACCAGCGAGAAGCTTTCGGCGGCGGCCTTTTCGGCCTCCACGCTGCTTTCATATTTTCTGTAGGCCGCCACGGCATTGTACCAGGCTTGCTGGATCTCCTTGTAGAGCTGCTTCTTGGTCTGGTCCAGTTGCAGTTGCTGCGACTGGTAGTTGAGCTTGGCGCTGCGCACCTGGTTGCGGTTGCTCATGCGCGAGAAGATCGGAACGTTGAGCGACAGGCCCACGTACTGGTTGAAGTTGTCGCCCAGCTGATGCAGGAAGCTCGCGCTCGTTCTGCCGGAACTCGTGTAGTAGTTCGTTCCCAGGCCGCCGTTAAGGGAGAGGGTCGGATAATAACCGCCCTTGGCCAGGGCGATGTTCCTTTCGGCATAGGCCACACGGGTTTCCTGTGCCTGCACGGCGGGCTTGCAGGCAACGGCCTCATTGAAGATTTCATCCGGGGATCCCCAAGGCAGCGTAGGTTCCAAAAAGGTGGGTATCTCTATCGCAAAACCATCCGGCGAGGAAATATCCAGCAGCTGGACGAGGTCGAGTTCGGCGATTCTCAGCGCGTGGTCAGCCTGCACGGCGGTCAGCTCGCTCTGGGCAAGGGTTGCCTTCTGCACCGCCACGTCAGCCTGTGCAGCTTTTCCATTCTCCTGCATCTCCGAAAGACGGACCACCTGCAACGAGTCGATTTCCACCTGGCGGAGGGCCACGTCGAGGATCTCCTGCTTATAGAGAATCTGGACGAAAGCCTGGGCCACAGCCACGCGGATGTCGTCGCGCGCCTTCTCCAGGTCCTGGGTGGCAGCCTGCAGGTTCAGCTTGCTGAGCTCGATGTTGTTCTTGTTGCGCATGCCTCTGAACAGGGTCATGTCGGCGCCGAGGCTGAAACCCGTGCTGGTCGTGTTGGTATTGGCGTACGTATTGTCAGCGGTCAGGCCGCGTCCGAACGACAAGTTCTCCGAGGCACTGGCAGACACACCGGGCAGGAGGTTGGCACGCGCCGAACTCAGGTCGATTTCCCGCTGCTGCACCGTCAGGGCGCTCTGCTGCACCGACAGGTTGTGGGCGAGCGCATACTCGATGCAGTCCTGCAGGGTCCAGGCCTTTTCCTGTGCGCTGGCACCCAGCGCAGCGCACAGCAGTGCGGCAAATACTACAATCTTTTTCATGTTACTTTTCATCAATGATCTGGTTGCCGCGGACCACGTCGCCTTCCTTAAGTCCGCTCTTGATTTCGATGTTGATGCCGTCGCTGATACCCGTGGTCACCGGAGTGCGGGTGAAGACGCCGTCATCGCCACGGAGGTACACGAAGGTCGAGTCGCCGGAGAATTCCAGCGCGCTCTCCGACACGGCCAGCACCTGCTCCACGCGCTGCAGCACGATCTCCGCGTTGGCGCTGTAGCCCGAACGGATCTTCTGGGCGGGATCGGCCTTGACGGCGGCCTTGATCTCGAACTGGTTGGCGCCGTTGCTCTCCACGGCCTTCGGGGCGATGTACTCGAGCGTGGCGTCGAACGAGTAGTCCTGCAACGCGCCGATGGAGATCACCACAGGCATGCCTTCGCTTAGGGCACCGACTTCAGTCTCGTCGATCTGGCCGTCGAAGATCAGGTCGTTCATGTTGGCCACGGTGGCCACGGTGGTACCGTCGTTCATCGTGTTGGCCTGGATCACGGAGTTGCCCACCTTCACGGGGATGTCGAGAATCAGGCCGGTGATGGTCGAGCGGACCAGCGTCGAGCTCGACTTGGCATTCGACTTCGACACGCCGTCGCGCACCACTTCGAGGGCTTCCTGCGCGGCGGCTCGCTCTTCCTTGGCCTGGCTGAGCTGCTGCTTCACCTGGTCGTACTCTTCGGCGCTGACCAGGTTCTTGTCGTAAAGCGCCTGCTCGCGGTCGAGATTGATCTGGGCCTGCTTGAGGTTGATCTCCGCCAGGCGCACGCGGCTCTGGGCGGCGCTCAGCGAATTCATGTCGGGAATCACGGTGAGCTTGGCGATGACCTCGCCGCGCTCCACGGTCTGGCCGGCCTTCTTGCAGAGCTCGGCGATGATGCCGTTGATCTGCGGCTTGATGTTCACTTCGTTGCGCGGCTCGATCTTGCCGGTCACCACGGCGGTCCGCTGGATGTCGCACCGCTCCACGGTCAACTCATGGTAAGACACTTCCTTCGGCTTGGATTTCACGAAGAGGAAGATGAAGGTCCCCAGGAAGATGATGGCAATCAAGGCGACCACAATGTACTTCAAAACTTTTTTCATATTTCGTATTTTATTTGTTTTCTATTCGTCACGCATCGCGTCTACCGGTTTGACTTTCATGGCCCGCAGGGCCGGAGCCAGGCCGGCCAGCACGCCCAGGACGCTCAGCAGGAGTGCCGCCAGGATGGCTGTCCAGAAACTGATCTGGAAGAAGGGCTTGCCGGAGATCATCTCCACGACATTGAGGATCAGCACCGAGAAGACAATGCCCGCGCTGCCCGCTGCCAGAGTGAGGGTCACGCTCTCCCAGATGATTTGCGAGAGGATGTCCTGCGGCACAGCGCCGATAGCCCGGCGGATGCCGATTTCCACGGTCCGCTCGCGCACCGTCACCATCATGATATTGCTCACGCCCACGGCGCCAGCCAGCAGTGTACCGATGCCCACCAGCCAGATCAGGAAGTTCACGCCGCGGAACAGGTTGTCTATGATGGAGAATAACTGCTCGGTGTTGAGCACCATCATGGCCTGGTCGTCCGTCGGATCGAACAGGTGCTCGCGGGCCATGATGCTGCGGACACGCGGTTCCAGCGGTTTCATCTTGATGCCGTTCTTGCCCGTCATGCAGATCAAGTCCACGTTCTGGCCCCGCTTGTAGAGCTGGGCGGCCACCGAGAAGGGGATCATCACCGAGTTGTCGGCGCTGCCGTTGATGCTCAGGTTGCCGCTGGAGAAGTCCACGCCGATCACCTGCAGGAACACGGAACCCACCTGGATGAATTCACCGCACGGGTCGCCGCCCTCCGGGAAGAGGTCGTTGTAGACGCGCTTGCCGATGACGCAGACCTTGCGCTCCTGTTCCACGTCTACGTCGCTGATGGTACGGCCGTACTTGATGAGCGGCTGCTCGATCTTGCAGTAGTCGCCGGAAATGCCTTTGACACCGGGGTTGGTGCTGTTTCCTTTATGATAGGCCGTCTGTCCCCAGTTACTCACGATCGGGGCGACGACGTCGAGTTCGGGCATCAGGACCTTCAGGCGCTCCACGTCCCGGCGGGTGAGCTGCCAGTAGCGACCTTCCTTCATGCCCTTGTAGGGCTTCGAAGTGTTCGAAGAGACGATCACCATCGTATTGGAGGCGAAGCCTTCGAAGTTTTCGGAGAGCACGTGCTTGAGTCCGTTGCCGCCGCCCACCAGGAACAGCAGCATGAACAGTCCCCAGAAGATGCCGAAGCCGGTCAGGATGGTGCGGCGCCGGTTGCGGAACAGCGAATCGCCAATCTCGCGCAAGGTATCGAAGTCGAAACGGTGTCTCATCTTATTCGGCCCTCAATGCTTCAATGGGTTTGACTTTGGCGGCCTGCATGGCGGGGAAGATGCCCGCGATGGTACCGGCCACAATCAGCACGACCGTCGCGCCGATGGCCGTGCCCAGGCCGACCGTCGGGTTGTCGAGCATCTTGATGCTTTGCCCGAATATCTCCATCTTCGACTGCCCGACCGTCATGTCGAGGATCTGGCAGGCGATCATACCCAGCAGCATGCCGATGTAGCCGAAGAAGGCAGTGATCAGCACGCTCTCCGTCACGATCAGCTTCAGGATGTTGCCGGGACGGGCGCCGAGCGCCTTGCGGATGCCGAACTCGTGGGTCCGTTCCTTGACGGTAATCAGCATGATGTTGCTCACGCCCACGATGCCGCTCACCAGCGTGAACAGGCCGATGATCCAGAGGGCCGTCAGCAGGATGCTCCTGCCCTTGTTCATCTGCAGGTTCTGCTTGAAGCGGTTCCAGATCCAGACGGCGCGCCGGTCGTCGGGGGCGGCGCGGTGGGCCGCGTTGAACGTCGTGCGAACCTCGTTTTCAAAGGCGTCGCTCTCGACTTCGGTCGTCAGTCCGTGGAACGAAAAGGTAATTTCGTCCACTTCGTCGTTCAAACCGAAGATCGACTTGATGGTGGTATAGGGTACGTAAAGATCACGGTCATCCTCGTTCTCCCTGCCATGGCGGACACCGACGACGGTGAACGATAAGTTGCCCACTTTTACTTTCTGGCCCAGCAGCTTATCGTAGTCCGTGCCGCCGGCCAGGAAGTTCTTGGCATGCAGGTGCGTGATGATGATAACCTTTCTCCTTTCCGTAATGTCTTTGTCGTTGATGAAACGCCCTGCGTCCATCTTCACCCGGTTCATCTCGATGTCGCCCGGGAAAGTGCCGTTGAGCGTCACGTTGTTGAAGTAGCGGCGGCCGTAGGTCATTGTATAACCGCTCCTGCTGACGGACCTCGACACCAGGTCGACGCGGTCGGCGAGGGGGCCCGTCTTCAGCAGATCGGCATCATGGTCCGTGAGCGCGATGCGGCGGCCCTGCTTGAGGCCGTCGTACGGCTTGGAGGTGAAACCGCCGCCCACCATCATCGTGTTGGAGGCAAAGTCGCCGCTGTCGTTGAGGAACGCGTTGAGCAGGCCGTTGCCAGCGCCCAGCAGCACGATCAGCATGAAGATGCCCCATGCGACGGCCAGGCCGGTCAGACAGGTGCGCAACTTGTTGCGGCGGACGGATTCCCAGATTTCTGTAAAGAGGTCTTGCATGGATTATTTCATGATGGTGGTGGTGCCGAACATCGAGCTATGGTGCTGGCGGTTGTCTTCAATCTTCTCGATCAAGCCATCCTTGATGTGGACGATCTTGTCGGCGCAGTTGGCCACGCCGCTCTCGTGGGTCACCACGATGATCGTCACGCCGTCTTCCCGGTTGAGCCGGGTCAGGAGCTCCATCACCTCCACAGAAGTTTTGGAGTCCAGGGCACCGGTCGGCTCGTCGGCCAGGATGATCTCGGGATGGGTAATCAGCGCCCGTGCAATGGCCACGCGCTGCTTCTGGCCGCCCGACATCTCGTTCGGATAGTGCTTGGCCCAGTCGGTGAGGCCCATCTTCTCGAGATAGGCCATCGCCGCCTCGTGACGGCGATGGCGGTTAATCCCCTGATAGAAGAGCGGCAATTCCACGTTCTCGACTGCCGTCTTGAAGCCGATGAGGTTGAAGCTCTGGAACACGAACCCGATCATCTGGTTGCGGTAGGTGGCACCTTCGCGCTCGCTCAGGTTCTTGATGAGCTTGCCGGCCAGGTGATACTCCCCTTCGTCGTAGTTGTCGAGAATGCCCAATATATTAAGGAGCGTCGACTTGCCGGAGCCGGAGGCTCCCATGATCGACACGAATTCTCCCTTTTCGATCTCGAGGTCGATGCCCTTGAGCACGTGCAGCGGCTGCCCGTTGTCGTAGGTCTTGTGGATATTCTTGAGTTCAATTAACATACTATTCGGCCTATCGTCATTGTTTGACACCGCAAAGATATATAAAAAAATTAGTACCTTGTATCGCAAAGTACCTAAATTTTTCAAAATATTTTTCAGAACATAGTTCTCGCCCCTCTCAAGAACCTTCGTTTTCGCCTTACTGGCGCAAGAAAAACGCCTTTACAGATAACTGGAGACTACTTTCGTTGCGCCACCGCCTGATTTCGGCTCTTGGTGCAAAACAATAGGCCTCACAGAACGTGTGAGGCCTATTGGCTTGCGCCTGTTTGGCGAAAAAGTGTAGATCGTCAGAAAAAGCTTGTGTCTAGTCGAGCTTGAGTACCGCCATGAACGCCGACTGGGGGACTTCCACCTGGCCGATCTGGCGCATACGCTTCTTACCGGCTTTCTGCTTTTCGAGCAGCTTGCGCTTGCGGGTGATGTCGCCGCCGTAGCACTTGGCCGTCACGTCCTTGCGTACCTGACGCACCGTCTCGCGGGCGATGATCTTCGCGCCGATGGCGGCCTGGATGGCGATGTCGAACTGCTGGCGCGGGATGAGCTCCTTAAGCTTCTCGCAGATCTTGCGGCCGAAGTCGTAGGCGTGGTCCTGGTGGATGAGCGTCGAGAGCGCGTCTGCAGGCTCGCCGTTCAGCAGGATGTCGAGTTTCACCAGCTTGGCCGGGCGGAACCCAATGACATGGTAGTCGAACGAGGCGTAGCCCTTCGAGATGCTCTTGAGTTTGTCGTAGAAGTCGAAGACGATCTCCGAAAGCGGCATTTCGTAGGTCAGTTCCACGCGGTCGGCAGTCAGGTAGTGCTCGCTCTTGAGGATGCCGCGCTTGTCGAGGCAGAGCTTCATGATGGGCCCGTAGAACTCGCTCTTGCTGATGACCTGCGCCTGGATGAACGGCTCCTCGATGTGGTCGATGAGCGTGGGGGCCGGCAGGCCGGACGGGTTGTGCACGTCAACGCAGTCGCCCTGTGTGGTATATACCTTATAGGATACGTTCGGGACGGTAGTCACCACGTCCATGTCGAACTCGCGGAAGAGGCGCTCCTGCACGATCTCCATGTGGAGCAGGCCCAGGAAGCCGCAGCGGAAGCCGAAGCCCAGCGCCAGCGAGCTCTCCGGCTCGAACACCAGTGAGGCGTCGTTGAGCTGGAACTTCTCGAGCGAGGCGCGCAGGTCTTCGTACTGGTCGGCCGTCACGGGGAACATGCCTGCGTAGAGCATCGGTTTCACATCCTCGAAGCCCGCGATGGCCGTGTCGCAGGGGCGTGCCACATGCGTGATGGTATCGCCCACCTTCACCTCGACGGCCGTCTTGATGCCCGATATGATGTAGCCTACCGAGCCGCAGGAAATCTCGCCCGTGGGGCAGAGTTTCATCTTGAGGACTCCCACCTCGTCGGCCGTGTACTCCTTGCCCGTATTGACGAACTTCACGCGGTCGCCGGTTCGGATGGAGCCGTTCTCTACCTTGAAATACGCGATGATGCCGCGGAACGAGTTGAACACCGAGTCGAAGATCAGGGCCTGCAGCGGAGCCTCGGGGTCGCCCTTGGGCGCGGGAATCCGCTCCACGATGGCTTCCAGCACGGCGTCCACACCTTCACCGGTGCGGGCGGATGCCAGCAGCACGTCGTCGGGATCACAGCCCAGCAGGTCCACCACCTGGTCGCGTACCACGTCGACCATGGCGGCCTCCATGTCGATCTTGTTGAGCACCGGCACGATTTCGAGATCGTGCTCGATGGCCAGGTAGAGGTTCGAGATGGTCTGGGCCTGGATGCCCTGCGTGGCGTCGACCACCAGCAGCGCTCCCTCGCAGGAGGCGATGGCGCGCGAGACTTCATACGAGAAGTCCACGTGGCCCGGGGTGTCGATCAGGTTGAGGATATAGGTCTCACCTTTGTACACATACTCCATCTGGATGGGGTGGCTCTTGATGGTGATGCCTTTTTCCTTCTCCAGATCCATCGAGTCTAGCACCTGGTTTTCCATCTCCCGCTGATCGAGCGTATGCGTGCGCTCGAGCATGCGGTCGGCCAGGGTGCTCTTGCCGTGGTCGATGTGCGCAATGATGCAGAAGTTGCGGATGTTCTTCATACTGGGTGCAAAGATACGAAAAAAGCGGCCTCAAGCCGCTTTTGTCATACCCAACTTGACCGGGAATCTCATTTCTTATCCTTGCCTTCCTTCGGGGCAGGGCCCTGAGGCGGCTTTTGGCCGTGCTTGCGGAGGTTGTTGATCATCCGCTGTTGGAAGGCCTCTTCGGCCTGGTAAAGCTTGGCCACCTTGTGGATGGGCAGGACCTTCTTGAATTTGGGATACCACTCCGACATCACCAGGTTCGAGGCCTTGTTGGCTTCTATGTAGGCGTCGAGCTTCTTTTCGATTTCGGCATCGGAGAGTTCGTCTCCCTTCTTGCCGCGGAAGGCGTCGAAAGCCTCGCGCGTCTGCTTGTGGCTCTCCATAGCTTCCTTCCAACACTGGTTGTACACCGGCCAGAACACCTGGGCCTCTTCGGGCGACAGGTCGAGTTCCTGGGTGATGAAGGCGATCTTTTCGGACTGGATGCGCTCAAACTCCTTCTTGCGCTGCTCCTCGCTCGGTTTCTGGCCTTGCGGCTGGGCGAAGAGGGAAACCGCCATGAACAGGCAGGCGGCGAGTGTAAGGATTCGTTTCATTGCTAATAGGCTTGTGCGTAAATCTCGGCCAGGTCGGAGAACGAAAGTTCGGTCGCCAGATAGTTGAGAATGGCGTCTTCGTCCAGTTCGGTCTCGTCGACCGGCTCAGTCTGATAATAGTTGATGAGCGAGGCGGGAGTGATCATCTCTTCCTCCACGGTGGCGTAGCCCGAGACCTCGGTGGTACCGTTTCCGTGGTCGAGCGTACGAGTGAGGGAGAGCACGCCGTATCCCATGCCGAAGATGATGGCGAACATCGCGGCGAGGGTGAGCGCGGGGCGCAGGACAGTCCAGAAGCGGACGGTTTTGCGCTGCGCGGGCTGCTCCCGCTCTGCGATGCGGGCCATCAACCGGTCGTCGAAGGAATCAAAATATCCTTCGGGCGTCCGGAAGGGCTGCGTATCCCGCAGGCTGCTCAGTATGTCTTTTTCTTCGTTCATACGGTCCTTAGACTTGCCGATTGGTAAAAAGTTTAATGTCCTTAGTATTTTGCATCGATTTCCGCCTGCAGGAAGGTCTTCACCTTTTCGTAGGCGTGGTGATAGGAGGCCTTGAGCGCGCCTTCGCTGGTCTCCATCACGCGGGCGATTTGCTCGTAGGGCATCTCCTCAAAATAGCGGAGGTTGAATACGGCCTTCTGCTTGGGCGGCAACTGGGCGATGGCCTTGTGCAAGGATAGCTGCAGCTGGTCGCCGTCGAACCAGGGGTCAGTCGTCAGCCGGCTGGCCGCGGGCAGGTCGAGATGCCCGCCGCGGCTCTGCTGACGGTTCAGGAAGGTGATGGTCTCATTGGTGGCGATACGGTAGAGCCACGTGTACAGCTGGGCGTCACCGCGAAAGCGGTCGAGCGAACTCCAGGCCTTCACGAAGGTGTTCTGCAGGCAATCGTCCGTATCGTCATGGTCGAGCACCATGCGGCGGATATGCCAATAGAGGCGCTCCTTGTAGGATTCCACAAGGTGCCGGAACGCTTTCTCGCGTTCGCCGGATCGATAGAGCTGAAGTATCTCCGAATCGGTCATCGCAGCGACAACGCCGCCCCGACGATATGCTTTGCATCGAGTCCGTAGGCGGCCATCAGTTCGGCGGGCTTGCCGCTCTGGCCGAACTGGTCGTTGATGGCTACGAATCGCATCAGGGTCGGGCAGGTTGTAGCCAGCAGTCCTGCAATTTCCTCGCCAAGACCGCCGGCCACCAGATGCTCCTCGGCTACCACCACGCGCCCGGTCTTGTGGGCAGAGGCGATGATGGCCTCTTTGTCGAGCGGCTTGATGGTCGCGATGTCGATCAGGTCGACGCCGATGCCCTGGGCTTCGAGTTCCTTCGTGGCCTGGATGGCTTCCCACACGAGATGGCCCGTGGCGATGATCGTCACGTCGTCGCCATCGTTGAGCTTGATGGCCTTGCCGATTTCGAACTTTTGGTCCGCGGGCGTGAAATTGGGCACGCCGGGACGGCCGAAACGCAGGTAGACCGGACCGTTCCAGGCTGCTGCGGCGAGGGTGGCCGCCTTGGTCTGGTTGTAGTCGCACGGATTGATGACCACCATGCCGGGCAGCATCCGCATGATGCCGATGTCCTCGAGGGTCTGGTGCGTGGCACCGTCCTCGCCCAGCGTGATGCCGGCGTGCGACGCGGCGATCTTCACGTTGGTCTGCGAATAGCACACCGACTGGCGGATCTGGTCCATCACGCGCGCGCTCGCGAAATTGGCAAAGGTGCCGATGAAGGGAATGTATCCCGCGATCGCCAGGCCGGCCGCCATGCCCACCATGTTGGCCTCGGCGATGCCCACTTCGAAGAAGCGGTCAGGATGCTCGGCCGCGAAGGCGTCCATCTTGAGGGAGCCCTTGAGGTCGGCGGTCAGCGCCACGACCTTTGGGTTGCTGTTTCCGAGTTCAGCCAGGCCCGCGCCGAAGCCGCTGCGGGTGTCTTTCTTGCCGGTATCTACGTATTCTTTCATAATGCAAAGTCTCCCATCGTTTCTTCGAGTTGTTTCATCGCCTCCGCGCACTGTTCCACGGAGGGGTTCTTGCCGTGCCACTTGCATGTGCCGGCCATGAAGTCCACGCCGTGGCCCATTTCCGTGTGCCAGAGGATCATCACGGGACGGCCCTTGCCGAGGGCGGCCTTCGCGGCGGCGTATGTCTTCTCGATGTCGGCGAAATCGTGGCCGTCGCCTTCCAACACCGTCCAGCCGAAGGCTTCCCACTTGGCGCGCAGGTCGCCCAGGCCCGCCACTTCTTCCGTGTTGCCGTCGATCTGCTGGTGGTTCCAGTCGGTCATCGCGATCAGGTTGTCGACTTTATTGTGGGCGGCGCTCATCGCCGCTTCCCAGATCTGGCCTTCCTCGCTCTCGCCGTCGCCGATCAGGACGTAGACGGTGTGCGGGTCCTTGTTGAGCTTTTTGGCCAGCGCCGCGCCGATAGCCACCGAAAGGCCCTGTCCCAGTGAGCCGGCAGCCTGGTTCACGCCGGGCAGCCCCTTCTCCACGCAGGGATGCCCCTGGAGCCGGGTGCCGAAGCGCCGGAAGGTGGCCAGTTCCGCCACGGGGAAGTAGCCCCGCCTTGCCAGCAGGCTGTAGAGCACGGGCGAGATGTGGCCGGCCGAGAGGAAGAACTGGTCGAGGCCTTCGCCGCTGCGGCGCCACGTTTCGGGCGTGACGTTCATTTCTTGGAAGAAGAGCCGGGTCAGGAAATCCGTCGCGCTGAGCGATCCGCCCGGGTGGCCCGAAGCCGCCGCGGTGACCATGCGCACGATGTCCCTCCTGACCTGCGATGCAATCTGGGGGAGTGTGTATTCCATATTGGGTTGGATTGTTTTAGGTATGCGTCTAACAAAGGTAGCAAAAACTGCCAGAAAGAGCAATATTATCTGTATCTTTGAAAGAAAATACCCTTGCCATGGAAGAAAAGCATCCTTTCGGACATTTTGACGACGCTGCACGCGAATACGTAATCACCCGGCCCGACACGCCCTGGCCGTGGATCAACTACATGGGAACGCGCGACTTTTTCTCGCTGATTTCCAATACCGCGGGCGGTTACTGCTTCTGCCGCGACGCCAAGTTCCGGCGCATCCTGCGCTATCGCTACAACGGCGTGCCGATGGACGCCGGCGGACGCTATTTCTACATCAAGGATGGCGATATCGTCTGGAATCCCGGCTGGAAGCCTTGCAAAACACCGCTGGACACGTATGAGTGCCGGCACGGCATGGGTTACACCCGCATTTGCGGCGAGAAGAACGGATTGCGCGCCGAAGTGCTGTTCTTCGTACCGCCGGATGCCCGCTGCGAGATCCATCGCGTGAAACTGACGAACACGGGCAAGACGCCGAAACGCTTCCAGCTCTGGTCATTCGTAGAGTGGTGCCTCTGGAACGCCTCCACCGATATGGAGAACTTCCAGCGCAACCTCTCGACCGGCGAGGTGGAGATTGAACCCGATGCGCTCTATCACAAGACCGAATATCGCGAGCGCCGCGACCACTACGCCTTCTACGGCGTGAACCGCCCGTACGACGGCTTCGATACCGACCGCGAAACCTTCATCGGCATGTACAACGGCTTCGATGCGCCGCAGCAGGTACTGGCAGGCACTTCGGGCAACTCCGTCGCGCACGGGTGGAGCCCCGTGGCCTCGCACCGCTTTGACCTCGAACTCAAGCCCGGTGCGTCCGACGAGCTGATCTTCGTGCTGGGGTATGTGAAGAATCCGCAGGAAGCCAAGTTCACGGCACCGGCCGTCATCAACAAGGCCCAGGCGCGAAAGATGCTGCAGGCATACGGGACTCCCTCGGGCGCCGACATCGCGTTTGCGACGCTGAAGTCGTACTGGGACGATATCCTCAGCCGGTTCTCCGTCGCATCGGTGGTACCGGAACTGGACCGGACCGTCAACATCTGGAACCAGTACCAGTGCATGATCACCTTCTTCATGAGCCGCAGTGCCAGCTACTTCGAGAGCGGCATCGGGCGCGGCATGGGCTTCCGCGACTCCAACCAGGATCTCGCTGGCATCGTGCACCTGATCCCGGAGCGGGCACGGCAGCGCATCCTCGACATCGCCGCCACGCAGTTCCCCGACGGCGGCTGTTACCACCAGTACCAGCCCCTGACCAAACGCGGCAACAACGACATCGGCGGCGGCTTCAACGACGACCCGCTCTGGCTCATCTTCGGCACCGTGGCCTACATCAAGGAGACGGGGGATTTTGGCATCCTGCACGAGCCCGTTCCCTTCGACAACAAGCCCGGCACCGAAGTGTCGCTGCTCGAGCACCTGAAGATCAGCTTCGCACACGTGACCGACAACCTGGGTCCCCACGGACTCCCGCTCATCGGCCGCGCCGACTGGAACGACTGCCTCAACCTCAACTGCTTCTCCGACAACCCGGACGAGAGTTTCCAGACCACGGAAAACAAAACCGAAGGCTCGAAGGCCGAATCGCTGATGATCGCCGGCCTCTTCGTAGCCGAGGGTAAGGACTTCGCCGAACTGCTGGCGCATCCGGCGGTGGCCGCCGACCCGAAATATGTCGCGAAGGTGCGCAGCGCCGTGGCTGCGATGGAAACGGCCGTGAAGACCCACGGCTGGGACGGAGAATGGTTCCTCCGCGCCTATGGATATTACGGCGACAAGATCGGCTCGAACGAGAACGATGAGGGCAAGATCTTCATCGAAAGCCAGGGCTGGTGCACGATGGCGCGCATCGGCGCGGACGAAGGCCTGTGCGACAAGGCGCTCGATTCCGCCGTCGAACACCTGGAGTGCGAACACGGACTGGTGCTCAACACGCCAGCCTACACGCACTACATCAAGGACTACGGCGAGATCAGCTCCTACCCGCAAGGTTACAAGGAGAACGCCGGCATCTTCTGCCACAACAACCCGTGGATCATCATCGGCGAGGCTATGGCTGGCCGCGAAGACGCCGTCTGGCGCCACTACTGCAAGATTACACCCTCCTTCACGAAAGACCAGGCGCTGCGCAAGGTAGAGCCGTACGTATTCTGCCAGATGGTAGCCGGCAAGGACGCCGCACGGCCCGGCGAAGGCAAGAACAGCTGGCTCACCGGCACCGCCGCCTGGACCTGGAAATGCGTGAGCGAATTCATCCTGGGCATCAAGCCCCAGTACGACGGTCTGCTGATCGAGCCATGCATCCCCGCCGCCTACGGCACCTACAAGATCCACCGCCGCTTCCGCAACGCGGAGTACGACATAACCATCCACTACACCGGCCGGCACGGGAAGCATTTCATCCCGTACACCCCCGGACGACATACTCTCGAAATCGAACTATGAAACGTTTCTTCCTGCTGACCGTTGCGCTGCTTTCATGCGCAGTGCTCTTTGCCCAGCCGGGAGCGCTGCCGGAAAACGTGGCGCTGATGCGGCGCGGCAATATCGCCGTGGCCTTCGGTGGCCCCACGCGGGCGGAAGGCCGGTCGTATAACAATGCGCCGACGTTTTTCATCTATCCCGACGGCAAGCTCGATGAAGCCGGCGCCGAAGCGCTGCTGACCGCGCTGGATATGCAGGCCGTACTCGACGAGAACTTCGGTACGGCGTTCATCGTCAACCCCGTAGGTGAAGCCTATGCGGCTGACGCCGATTTCGACGCCTTCGTGGAACTCTTCAACCGTGCCCGCAGCGGCAACCTCAAGGTGCTGGGTTTCGGCCGCGGCGCCACATTCGTAAACCAAGTGCTCGCACTGCGGGCGGCCGACCATATCGCGGGCATCGCCACCATCGGCGGCCAACCCGCCAAGTTACCGAAGGGTTTCACTTCCTGGGGTGTGCCCGCCTTCGTGAGCGGCGCCACTGCGAAGAAGGTCGCTAAGGAGTATCAGGCCCTGAATGCCGCGCAGGCGCCGTACGAGCCGCTGCTGCAAGTGGTTACCTCGACGGCCACGGAGCCGGGCGCCGTCTTCGCCGAAGCCTGGGACAAGGTTTTCTCGCGCAACTTCCGTTTCAACAACTACAAGCATACCCACTACGAAGGCGCCCGCTTCGGCCAGTACGGTCCCTATGAACTGGAACCTTACGCCGACTGGGAGCGGCTGGGCATCCAGCGCCGGGTCGTGGAGTACGGAGCATCGTACCGGGGCCGTGACCTCAACGGACCGAAATATCTCTGGTATGAATACTGGCCCGAAGAATTCATGGAAGGCGCTCCGGCGCACAGCGTGCCCGTCGTCGTGCTGCTGCACGGCAACACCAACGACCCGCGCACCCAGATCGAGACTTCGGGCTTCCTTCAGGTGGCCGGCGAGGAACGCTTCTTCATTGTGGAGATGGAATGGCAGGGCACGCCGAACTACCAGGCCATGGGGCACGACGGCATCGAAAGCGTGCTGGCCATCCTGCTCGAGAAATACCCGCAGCTCGACCCTTCGCGCATCTACGCGCACGGCCTGTCGGCCGGCTCAATGACCGCTACGGCGCTGGGCATCAAGAAATCGCACGTGTTCGCGGCGGTGGGCGGCAATTCCGGCGCGCTGTTCACCGGCCACTGGATCGGCCCCTTCCCGACCTTCGAGGCCATCTGGGCCGAGGCCACGCAGAAACGCGGCGCCGTGGAAACGGCCTACTGCTCTGTGTTTGGTACGATGGATACCACGGTTCCGTATATGACGCCCGACAACTGGCGGGGCAACAGCTACCTCAACGCGTGGAACGCATACGAGCAGATGAACGGCATGGAAGTGGTCGATGAGATGGACTTTGCTCGCTACCCGCTCTTCGGGCAGCCGCTGCGCGACCGCGAGACCATCCGGACGCACAAGGGCGAAGGCATCGTCATGGAGACGGGCCAACTCTATAAAGGCGATGTGCCCCTGATCAAGATCGTGGCCGTAGTCGACTACGGCCACTGGAACTTCATTCCCGCCGCCCGCATCGCCTGGGATTATTTCAAGCACTTCCGCCGCGATCCGGAGACCAAAAAGCTGATCTACGAGCCGTAGGGGTTATTTCGGAAGGCCGAAGGCTTTGCTGAGCTGGCGCATCTGTGCGTCGGTCATGCCTTCGGGCTCGAAGCCCATATTCCTGGAAGCGATATAAATCTGGGCGGCCTTGTTCAAGACGTCCACCTGGTCGAAGGCGCTCATGATGTCGGTGTCAACCGCGAAAACGCCGTGCTTTTCCCACATCACTACGTCGTAGTCCTGGTTGATGGTCCGGATAGTGGCTTCGGCCAGTTCCTGGCTGGAAGGCATCATGTAGGGCACGATGCCCAGGCCGCGCGGGCAGAAAGCCTTGGTCTCGGGAATCATGGACCAGAGCATCTTCGTGGCTGCGTCTTTGGCGAGCCATTTCTTGCTGTGGGTCAAGGCGACCAGTTCGATGGGATGCGTATGCAGCGAGGCGCGGTACGGCGAGCCTTTGGCGAGCAGGTAGTCGTGGACGGCCAGGTGTGACGGAAGTTCGGACGTCGGGGCGACGAGCTGGTCGGCGACGATCTCGTAGTGGGCGCAGTCGTCGGTGATACGGATGATGGAGCCGTTGCCCATCGGATCCCGCGCGAGGTCGCGCATGCGTTTCTGGGTGCCTTTGCAGTAGAACCAGCAGCCGGCCAGGTGCGGCAACTTCTGGCCGATGGGCTTGGGACCGCTGATCGGCGGCAGCGACCGGAGTTCCTCGTCGATCCACGCGGTGACATTGACCGTAATGTTGCCGCCATTGCGTTCGGCCCATCCCTTCTGCCACAGATACCCGGCCACTTCGGCCACTTTTTCGACATCAGCCCGCAGCGCCGGGCGATCGGTAAGTATTGATTTCATCGTTTTTCGTCACCCCCGACCTGATCGGGGGTCTCAATTATATCAATTGCGGCAGGAACGTACTGAAAATCAGCATGGCGAGGCCGATAACCAGAATGATGATCGTTTTCTTCGAGGCGCCTTTCCATTCTTTGAGGATGATGCCCCAGACGTTGCTGAACACCACGTTGAGCGCCATCAGGATGCACCAGCTGAAGGTGATGAGCACGGGGTAGCCGGCCAGGAATCCCTTGCCGATGCTCAGGCCGAAAAACTGGCTGTACCAGAGCAGACCGGCCAGGGCGCAGAACACAAGGTTGTGGCGCCAGAGCGAACCCTGCTTGTAGTCGCTCCACGTCTTGTTCTTCGTATTCTGGGAGAAGCAATACACGGCGTTGGTCAGGAAGCCGCCGAAGGTCACCAACAGCGTGGCAGGCAGGCTCTTGAAGATGTCGGGCGTAGCTTCCCATGTAAGCGGTTCACCGAAACTCAAGCCGATATTGAAGCACGCGCTCATGAACCCTGCCAGCAGCGCCACGGCGATGCCTTTCCCGAAGTTAAACTCTTTGACTCCGCTTCCATTCCCGACCTCCCGGGCCTTCATGGCTCCGGCAACGCCGATGATGGCGATGCCCACGAGCGTGACCACCACGCCGATGATGACCGACGAAGTAAGGTCATGGGCATGGCCCGTGAAGACGGGGCCGAGGATGGCGCCCAGCGCCGAGCATGTACCCAATGCGAGGCTCTGGCCCAGGGCCACGCCGAGGTAGCGCATGCTCAGGCCGAAGGTCAGGCCGCCGACGCCCCAGAGGGCGCCGAAGAGGATGGTCAGGAGGCTGGCCTTGGGGTTGGAAGCATACAGGGCGAACAGGCTTTCGCCCGAAGGCACGGCGAGAAGGGCGCCAAGCAGCGGGAAGATCAGCCACGCGAAAACGCCCTGCACGATCCAGTAGCTCTCCCAGCTCCAGGCTTTGATCTTATTGATCGGCACATAGCTGCTGCTCTGGCAGAACGCGCCGATGGCGATGATGAGTAATCCGATGATGAGATTCATAGTCTATCTCAGATGCCCGGGCATGCCGGGCATGACAATCTTATCTTTTTGATGTTACTTCTCGTTCATATTTTTCGATCTCCGGAATGAAGGCCTCACCCACGGGAACGTTGTTCTTGAGGTTGAAATAGTCGAAGACGGCGCCGAAGGGCAGGGTCTTGGCTTCTTCGAGGAGGGCGAGACGCTGGAAGCCCTTTCCGGCGTCTTCGTATTCGCGGAGCTTGGCGAGCGGTTCCAGGAGGGCGCTCAGGACGCACTTCTGCGTGGCACGGGTGCCGATGACGTAGGCGCCAATGCGGTTGATGGCGGCATCGAAGTAGTCGAGGCCGATGTGGCTGCGGTCCAGGGCGCCAGCGCGGACGATCTCCTTAAAGAGGTCGAGCGTCGGATCGTTCATGATGGTCACGTGGTCGGAGTCCCAACGGATCGGGCGCGAGACGTGGAGCATCAGTTCCGGCACGAAGAGCAACAGCGAAGCCACCATGTCGGCCACATTCTCGGTCATCTCGTAGTGGCCCGTATCGAGGGTGTACATCAGCTTGCGGGTGGCGCAGTAGCCGGCCACGAAATCGTGCGAACCCACGGTATAGCTCTCCAGGCCGATGCCGAACAATTTGGCCTCCAGGCAGGTCTTCATGCCGGGAAGGTCTTCCTTCAGGATCTCGTCGAGGGCCTCGGCGAAAATCTCGCGGTAGCGCATGCGCTCCACCGTCTGGTCTTTCGAACCGTCGTGTACCCAGATGTTCATGATGCAGGGGTTGCCCTGCGCCTTGCCCATCGCATCGGCGATGCGGCGGCAGCGCTTGGTGTGCTCGATCCAGAAGTTGCGGATGGCCGGGTCAGGGTTTGCCAGACTCAGGTCACCGCTCTTCGGATGGCCGAACGACGTGGAATTGAAGTCGAGTTTCAGGCCGTTCTCGCGGGCCCATTCGATCCAGCTCTGGAAATAGCGCACGTCCACCTGGTCGCGGTCCACGAACTTCCCGCCGAAATCGCCGTAGATTTCATGCAGGTTCAGGCGGTGGTTGCCGGCGATCAGGCTTTTGGCGAACAGCACGTCGGCACGCACTTCGTCGATATTGCGGGCGCGGCCCGGATAGTTGCCGGTGGTCTGGATGCCACCCGAAAGGCCGGCGGCGCTTTCGAAGCCGATAACATCGTCGGTCTGCCAGCAGTGCAGCGAAATGGGCGTCTTCTCGAGGGTCGCGATGGCCGCGTCGGTATCCACGCCCAGCGCGGCGTACCGTTCGCGGGCGTATTCGTAGGCTTTTAGAATTTCAGCGTCTTTCATTATGGTAAGATTGTTTGTTTCAAGTGATGGTAGCGTCCCATTATTTGGACCGCTACCGTCAAAAATGGCCTATTTTGATGGTACCCTGCCCATTTTTGGGACGCTACCGTCAGTGGGCGTAAATGTTCGGACAGCGAAGGCGTCGGCGATGAGCCGGCGCATCTGCCAGCGGTCGGCAACGAGGCCGGCAGCGCGGGCCTGCAGCATGATGTTGCCGATGGCCGTGGCCTCTGTCGGCCCGGCGACGACCGGAAGGCCGAGCGCATCGGCGGTCCACTGGTTGAGCAACTCGTTGGCACTGCCGCCGCCGATGACATGCAACTTCTCGATGCGGAACGGCGCGAAACCCTGAAGCAGCGCAAGCACCTCCCGGTAGCGATCGGCCAGTGAATGATAGATGCAGCTAACGATCTGCGCATCGGTGTATCCGTCACCCCCGGCTTGACCGGGGGTCTCAGATGCCCGATCAAGTCGGGCATGACACAGAAGCGCCGCGCAGATTTCCGCCGGCATGTCCGCCGGGTTGGCGAAGCGGGGGTCGTCGGGGTTGATGCGGCCGGGGAAGGCGGCTTCGGCGCGGGCCATGTCCACCAGCTGCGTGTATGAATAGTCGCGTCCGGCAGCCTTCCAGCGCTTGCGGCACTGCTCCAGCAGCCATAGACCGGTGATGTTCTTCAAGAACCGCGTGGTGCCGTCGATGCCGCCTTCGTTTGTGAAGTTCGCGGCGGCAGACGCCTCGTTGATAATGGGGGCCGGCACCTCAATACCCATCAGGCTCCACGTACCGCTTGACAGATAGGCGAAACGCTCGTCGGCAGCCGGCACGGCGGCGATGGCCGACGCTGTGTCGTGCCCCGCCACAGCGATGACCGGCACCGGACCGAGCCCCGTCTCCGCAGCGAGCGAAGGCCGCAGGACGCCCACCTGGCTGCCCGGCTGAGCGATGGACAGCAGCACATCGGGCCGGATTCCCAACCGCCGGAGCAGCCGCACATTGAATTGCCGCGACGCCTGGTCCATCATGCCCGACGTCGAGGCGTCGGTGTATTCGCACACCTGGTTGCCGGTAAGCAGATACGACAGCAAGTCCGGCATGAAGAGGATACTCTTGGCGGCCGCCAGCGCGGAATCACCCGCCGCTGTCTGCGCATACAGCTGGAACACCGTGTTGAAATCCATGATCTGAATGCCGGTGAGCCCATATAGTTCCTCCCGCGGAATCACTTCGAACACCTTTTCCGGCACGCCGGCCGTATAAGGATCGCGATACGCGCGCGGCAAGCCCAGTAGCGAGCCGTCGTCCGCAATACAGCCGAAGTCCACACCCCAGGTGTCGATACCGATGGAATCCAGCCGTATACCCGCACGCCCCAACTTCTTCAGGCATGTCACGAAATGCTCGTAAATGTTCCATACGTTCCAGTAATACCGTCCGCCCACCTCAAGGGTTTGGTTCGGAAACCGGTACACCTCCTCCATCGAGAAGACCCCGTCGTTGAAGCTGGCCAGCACCGCGCGGCCGCTCGTGGCGCCGCAGTCGAAAGCCAGGAAAGAATGATTGCGCTTCATCTGTAAGATGCCATTTTCTGCTATCTTTCAAAGTTACAAATAATCCGTCAAATCGTCTGTCGCAATTGTCGTCTTTCTTTCGTAACTTTGTAGAAAACCGTATCTGCCATGCATCGCATCCTTATCGACCAGAACAATATCGCGCAGGCATGCCATATACAGCATTTGCTGTTTCCGCAGCCGAACTGCAATGCGGACCGCGACTACGAGAACGGATATCTGTTTCCCGACCGGCGACGGGAGTACTGGATGCTGGAAGAGGATGGCGAAGTGGTGGGCATCCAGGGCATCTATGACCTGGCCATCGAACCCGAAGCGGCCTGGCTAGGATGGTTCGGCATCCTGCCGCCGTACCGCCACAAGGGCTATGCGATGCAGGCCCTCCGGATGTTCGAAAACCTGGCACGCGAGCGAGGCTACCAGTATGCGCGTTTATTTACCGAGCGGGGCGACGCTGCGGCCATCGCCCTTTATCTGAAATGTGGCTATTTCCAGGAAGAATACAGTTGTCCGACCGACCCCGAAGCGCTGACGGTTCCCATGTACATCATGTCCAAATCGCTGTACCCCGACTGCGAATGCCCGCGCTGGGACAACCGCGACATTGCCCTTTGGTACCAGTTCTCCAAACAGGGGGAACGACTTTACGAATAATTATTTGAGACGCTTCCGGGCGTTGTAGTAGGACTGCCGGTTGCTGAAGCCGGAGGCAAGGACGGCTTCGCCCAGGTCGGATTTGGGGTTTGCCGCACGATAGGAATCCACATGTGCCAGGCGGCATTGGTTGATATAGTTGAAGAAACCGCCGAGCCGTTCCGAGAGCACGATTGAAACATAGGTGCGGTTCATGCCGCAGCGGCGGGAAAGGCTGGCCAGGGTCAGGTGGTTGTCGAGATAGGCATTTTCGTTTTCCACTTCGTGGCGGATAAGTGCCAGGATTTCCTCTTTCCGCTCCGCCGACAGCAGTTCGACCCCTTCAGGGACAGGCTCGGTCTTGGCCGGCACGGGCTCAGGTTCCGGCTCTACCGGCACCTCACCCGCTTCCAGCTGCTCCACCTCGATTGCCCGGTGCGGCGAGAGTGCGCCGAGCAGGAAAACGACGCCCAGCGCAGAGAGGATCAGGAAACCGAACGAAAAGGCCCACATCGCACCGTTGATGGCCATGCTCCAGCTCATGATCAGGTGCAGCACCGGAATCCACAGGATCTCCTGGGCGTACTGTTTCGGGAAGTCGTCGGGATTGGAGTAGTTCTCCTCGGAAAAACGCTGCAGCTCCAACGCAATCATCCGGAACGCGAGCACAAAGCAGACCAGGTAGGCGGCAGCCAGCATGCATGTGCAGTAGAAGACCACCGCAAAAAGCAATTCGCCCAGCTGCAACTGTGTACCCGGGATAATCACCAGCACCACAAGGAAGCCCGAAAGCAGGGCATACGGAAACGACAGGATATAGATGGGTTTCTTCCACCAGGTTACCTTCAGCACCCGCCCGAAATAGCTGAACATCATTACCGCGCAAAGGTAGGGAGACGACAGGATGAGCATCAGCCGCAGCTGGATGAGCGCGTCGGTGTCGTTGGGCATGAAAACGGCCGGCAGCAGTACCAGGTTGGACAGCGCACAGTAGATCAGCGTCCGCCACGCGGGAAAATAGTAGTCCATGTGGGCCGCATAGGACGCGCATTTGTGACCCCACCGCACGGCAGCCATCATCACGTTGACCGTTACATAAACGACCAGCGAAACACTGAATAGCAGGTTGGTCAACGTATACATGCGTTTGTTGCGTCTTTATCCCCGCCGCGACGGCCTGCATTCCTCAAGCAGGTCTTCCAGCGACTTGCGGTCGGCCGGGTAGAATTTCACCACCGGCGCGATGGTAATCTTGGCACTCTTGCCCAGGCTCTTTTCGAGGGCTTGGTATTCTGTGTATTGCGTCAGTATCTGTTCTTTCTGGGTATCAGGCAACGGCAGGTCCATGCCCGCTTCGCGCATCATGAAGCGGCTCTTGGCCGCCACCGACAGCTCGATGTGCAACTGCACGAAGCAGATGACATCGAAAAACACCTCCGGCGGGAAGGATTCCTTGACCGATACCAGGAACTGGCCGGTCTTGGTCTCGCCCAGCTTGCCTTCGCGGATCGAGCGGAGCAGGGCCACCTGCTTGTCGAGGCCGCGGTCCAACCAGCGGTGGATCATGTCGCCGTCGTACTGGTAGGTCCAAACCAACAGCCCGCCCATGGCAGCCAGCACGATGACGAACTGCATGACGGGATTGAAATGGAAGGCGTTGTGGAACACATGCAGGACCGGCGCAGAAAACAGCAGGAGCGGTGCCATGACGTTGTCTTTCATCTTCACCTGCAGTCCGGAGCGCGAACGCTCAGCCAACCGCACCGAGAACATGATGCCCGCCGCCACGATGGCGCTGCAGCCCATGTGGATGAGGGCCACCTCCAGGCCGCGGAACAGCACGGTACCGAAGCCCAGCGGGTCTCCCATCACCAGGTAGAAGATATTTTCCAGAATGGAGAATCCGCCACCCACCGCTGCGCCGCTGATGACGCTGTCGATGAAGAAAACGATCTTCTTGTGACGGGCCAGCATGTACAGCGGAATGGCCTTGACCGCCTCTTCCAGCACCGGATACAAGAACTCGGACGCCCTTTCGGAAACGAAGCCGTCCAGCACCCAGAAGAGGCCGAAGCATACAAGCGCCGCGCCCATACCGCTGAGCACCATCAGGATCAGACGCTTCCGGCTCAGGAGCGAGAAATGGTCAAGCCTGTAGACTACAAAAATGTAGATGGCGACGGGGAGCAGGGCGGCAACGAACGACATAACAGGATTACAGCAGCTTGAGGGAAACCATCCATTCGTTGCCATGCCGTCCGCCCGGGAACCCTTCGGGAGCGAAGAGGTGGCCGTAGCCAAAGGACAGCGTGGTCTTGAGATAATTGAAGAACACCAGCTCGGTGGTCACCTGGATGCCCGTGCTATAGTACATCTGGTGCTGGACACCCTTGTTCAGGACGCCCGGATTCCAGGTCGAGAGCCCAGTTCCGAACAGCGAGCACTGGATCCACGTGGGGTAGCAGAAGAGCAAACCGAAATTGTTGAGGCGGATGGGGCGCAGGTTGAGTTCCGCCATGGCCTTGGCATAGGAGTGGGCCTTGATGGCATCGATGGGTGCGCCCGGCATGGCCAGGGAGGTGCGGTATTGGAATGCGTTGCGGAAATCCACATAGTTGTTGCGGAAACCGCCGAAATAAGTATTGCCGAACGGGGTCTCCGCGCTGCCGAAGTTGTGTCCCGCGGCGGTACGGATCCAGAAGTTGTTGTTGCGGTCGATGGGCAGCAGCACGCCGAAATCGGCCGTCCCTTCGAGGGATGGATAGAACTTGCCGCCGGCCAGATAGCCGTAGCCCTGTGCGCCCAGCTCATAGCCCTGCTCACGCATCACGCTGCCGAGGGAACTGCGCAGCTTGGAGATCTTTCCGTAGACGGAGGCCGTCTGCATCGACTTGATATCCACCTGGACCTCCTGGTAGAGCGGCAGGGCGTCCATGCCACCATAGGCGGCGACAGAAGCGCCCCAGGAACGGGAATACGGAACGATCATGCTGTTGGTATGGTCGTAGGACAGCGACACCATGTAGCCCTTGCGGCTCGTGCGGCGGGGACCGAACAGGTCGTAGAAGTCCGAATGGTTCCAAGCCGCCTTCAGCGTCCAGAAATAGTATTTCCACTCGAAGTCCGCGTGGATCTTGTTCTTCCACTCGTTGCGGCTCCACGGCGAGATACCGATGCTCATCTTAATGCTGCTCAAGCCCACGGGATCGCTGAAGAAGAACCGGTAGCCGAGCACCGGCGTCACGCGGTTCCAGAATGTCGTATCCTTGAAGCCCGTCACGATGGGATAGGCGCCCGCGAAGCGCATCTCCTTCAGCACGTTGTACGGTTCGATATTGTTGTAGACGTCGCCGAATTCGATCTGGGGAAGCGGCTCCTTGAGCAGGCCCACTTCTTCGAGGGCCTTTTGGTTGTTCTCATAAGCTTTCTGGCCGTAGAGTTCCACGGCGTTGGCGTCGGTCACCTCCTTGCGTTCCATCAAAACGGGCTGCAGGCCGTCGCGCTTGAATTGCAGCGCCAGCAGCTGGCCGGGCTCGATCTCGAGTGGAGCGAACAGGCCGATGTCGGTATTCGAAAGCATCGCCATGTCATGCGTGGCGATCTCGATCTGCCAGATGTTCGACACGCCGGTATAGTAGGAGCTGCCGATCAGGTATTTGTCGTCGAGCGAGAAGCGGAACTGGCCCAGGTTGCAGTCGTCGAACGACGCCAGCAGCTCAGGGGTGAATTTCGCGTTGTCGAGGTCTTCGGTGCGGAACAGCCAGAGTTTGTGCTCGCCGTTGTCACCCTGCGTGGTCACCGACAGCATCTTGCCATCGTGGCTCACGTCGATATCGAACACGCTCACGCCGAACGGATACGCATAGATGATCTCCGGCTTCTCGAGATCCTTGTCGAACCGGACGATGGATTGCGTGCCGGCATTGGAGAACAGGCCGTAGAGCCGGTCGGTGGCGTTGTCGTAGACAATATTGTTGATGCGCTGGAACTTCTTCTTCATGGTGACGCGCTTCTTCTGGAGGTCGTACACCTCCAAGCCACGCATCTTGGCGTTGTTCCAGGTGAAGATGAGCCGGCCCGCATTGCGGTCGAGGGCCACGTAGGCCGGGTTGTAGAGCTGGATACCGTAGATGTCCACCACCTTCCGCTGCTTGCCCGTCTTCAGGTCGAGTTCCGTGATGTGCGCAAAGCCGCCCGGGGCGTTCATGGCCGCGTAGGCCTTGCCCGTAGCGGGATCATACACGAACGGCGACACGGAGCCCAGCGGTTCCGGGGTCAGCGGCATGGTTTCCGTGATGGGATATTCGCGGATGGCGGCCAGGTTTTCCGCCTGGTGCTGCTTTTCGTCTTCCTTCCATTCGTTCCACACTTTCCGGAGCGGGCGTCCGTACACCTGTTTGAACTGGTTGGCAAAGTAGGTGCGGCTGTCCGCCGAGCGGTTGTAGAACTGGATGAGCTTGTCGTAGCCGTATTCCTTGGCCAGGTAGTTCACGAAGCGGGTGCCGTAGAGGTAGGCGTTGGCGCCCACCTGGAAGTCCATCGTGGAGCCTTCCGTCTCGAGGCCCACCACTGAGAACAGCCTTTCACCGCCGTCGACGATGCTGCGGAAATACATCTCGTCGTAGCCGCCGAGGGAACGGCCCACGCCACCGCCGAGCCAGGTCTCCATAAAACAGGCAATGCCCTCCTGATACCAGCGGGGGGCATACCAGCGGGGCACGGTCAGATAACTCCAGAGGGCCGTGATGGGATGGGCGTTGTCTACGCTGACTTTCGTTCCGAAGAAGCGGCGCCAGCCCAGGTCGCCGCGGGTGTATTTGTCGGTCATCACGATATGTGTGTACTCGTGGCAGAACAACTGCCGGTATCGCTCGGCCGACGGATTGACGTAATACGACATGTTCAGCGGGGCCATGCCGATCTGAATAAGAGAACGCGGCAGCGGCGTTGCTCCGCCGTTGCCGTCGTCCTCCCAGTCCGTCAGAAGCAGCAGGGGTGCTTCCGGCCTGTACACGGAATCCGTTGTCCAGATCTGCCCGTGAAGCGCCTTGCCGTTCTGGTACATGCGCACCATGTGGGGGATGTAGCGCGACAGGTTCTTGTCGAAGAACACCAGCCGGGCGTCATCGGTCTTGTACTGATAGTAGGTCTGGTGCTGCGCCACCGAAACCATCGGGAGCATCAGCGATAGGAGCAGTACGAGTAGTGGTTTGCGCATGTTTGTAATTATTAAGTTGTTTAGTTATTCAACCATCTGGAAAGGTCCACCATAGCCCAGGCCAGGGGTCGTCATATTTACGATCGTTTCGCCAACGACATCGAAGCTCAGGCCTCGATAGCCGACAACATCGTTCGTGATTTCACCTATCTTCTCGTTGTCCTCGATGGCCCTGACTGCCGTCATGTGGCCCATGAGATCGTTAACTTCCAACGAGAGCGTCTGGAATCCAAGATCACCCGCTCTGCTCATGATCAGCTGGTGGCAAAGGGCGTCCTTCGTATACTCTCCGAGGCCGTCTCTCGTCATCTCTCCGAGGACAACCTTCGTCGCATCACCGAGACCATCCGTTGTTATATCCTGGACAACGTCCTTCACGCTCTCCTGGAAAACTTGGTAACCGCTGATTAAGTCATCCGTTGCCTGGCGAAGTCGTACTTCATCACCAAGGACATCATTCGTATAATCGCCCAACTTGATCGCTTCATTCACGGTATCATTATCATAAGCTTTCATGGCGACGACAATATCCTGCATGGTCTCTTCATCCAGACTGTTGAACAGTGAAGCCTCAACCTCGAACGCCTCGTTCAAGGCCATGCCTTGCAGGACATCATGGACGTCCTTGACAGTGAACTCGTTCAGCGTAGAAGCGGCCTGCTCGGGATCCAGCTTGTAGCCCTTCTTCTGCAGGTCGGCGGCAGCCTTGTCGTTTTTGTCCAGGGCGGCGGTCATCTGCTGGTAGTCCAGCCACTGGTCGCGGACGAACTTCAGCTCGTTGGAACCTTCATTGTCCTTCAGATAGTTGTCGGTCGTCTCGATGAACTTGTTGGCCAGCTTGTTCTGCTTCTGCAGGGTGGTGTAGGCCAGCGAAGCGTTGATGGTGTTCTGGGCCAGGTCGGGACGGGACTCGCCGGCGAGGGCGCCATTCAGGTCGTTGGCCATCGTTGCCATCGAAGCGCAGACGTTGTCGATCATCGGCTTGGTGTCGTTCATGTCTTTGAGCACACCTTCGAATTCCTTGATGTCACCGGCCACCTGGTTCGACATGTCCACGAGGGCATCGAACTGTTTGGCACGGGTTTCCATGACCACGTAGCTGGCCACGATACCTTTCTTGTAGGCCTCGTCGTTGAGGAGCAGCTCCTGCATGTTGGTGACGGCCGTCTCATCGGCGGTCTTGCGGGAGAAACGGGAAGACTTGGCGATGTTGCCGCTGGTGCTGCCGGTGTCGATCGGCCAGTCAATCAGGTGGGACAGGAGAAGTCCGAGGGCGCAGATCACGACCACGGAAGCCAGAATGAGAATACCTTTCTTTTTCATTGTCTTGAATTTTTATGAATTACTACTGTTTGATTTGGTTGCTATAATTGGTCACACTCCTCCAGCCTGTGGAGGGCATTATAATAGGTCTGCCTGTTCCGGAAACCGGAGGCCTTGGCGATTTCGTCGATGGAGGCGCCGGGGTGCTGCTCCTTGTAGACGGCCGCGTGGGCCAGGCGATGCCTATTAATATAAGTGAAGAATCCACCCAACTGCGCGGTCAACAGGGACGAGACGTAGGTCCGATTGGTCTCACACCGCTGCGAAAGGGAGACAAGCGTCAGCTTCGGGTCCAGATAGGCCTTCCTGTCTTCCACTTCCCTGCGGATTGCTTCGAGTATCTCTTCCTGTGTGATCATTTTTCTGTCGTACTTCCTCGTTGGATTCCGATGACAAAATTATAGAACATGGATCAAACCGAAGTCAAAAATATACAATTAATTTGTCAAATGAAAACAATTCAAGACAAAAGTGAACAAAACGCGACAAAAGGGAACAAAAATGCAGATTTTTACACAATCTGACCGTCGCGAATCTCCACGGTGCGGTCGGACATGGCCGCCAGATCCTTGTCGTGCGTCACGATGACGATTGTAATGCCAAACCGGTCGCGCAGGTCGAAGAACAACCGGTGCAACTCTTCCTTGGTCTTGCTGTCGAGATTGCCGGAGGGCTCGTCGGCAAAGAGCACCTTCGGCTGGTTGACCAGCGCGCGGGCGATGGCCACGCGCTGCTGCTCGCCGCCGCTGAGTTCAGAGGGCTTGTGCGTGAAACGCTCGCCCAGCCCGAGGAGTGACAGCAACTCCTCGGCTTTCCGACGGGCCTCCGCACGCGCGGTCTTGGCGATCAGTGCCGGAATCATTACATTCTCCACCGCCGTGAACTCCGGCAGCAGGTGGTGGAACTGAAATACAAATCCGATCTTGCGGTTGCGGAAAGCAGCCAGTTCCTTGTCGGACAGCGCAAAGATGTCGGTACCGTCGATCACGACGGTACCGGCGTCGGGTCGCGACAGCGAGCCCAGGATCTGCAGCAGCGTGCTCTTGCCGGCGCCAGAAGCGCCCACGATGCTCACCACCTCGGCCGGGGCCGCCGTAAAACAAACATCCTTCAGGACCCTGAGGGTCCCGAAGGATTTGTCGATATGGGAGGCTCGGATCATCCGGAAGCGGAGGATTAGTCCTCTTCCTGCTGTTCCGCCTCGTAAGCCTTGAGCAGCTTGTCCTGCACGTCGGCCGGCACCTGCTGGTACTCGATGAATTCCATCGTGAACGTGGCACGACCGGAAGTCAGGGAGCTCAGCGTCGTGGAATACTTGTAGAGCTCGGCGAGCGGAACGCGGGCGCGGAGGACCTGGAAGCCCTTCTCGGAGGTCATGCCCTCGATCATGCCGCGGCGGTTCTGGATGTCGCTCATCACGTCGCCCATGCAGTCGGCGGGGACCATCACCTCGACCATGTAGATCGGCTCGAGGATCTTCGGGGCTGCGTTCTTGAAGGCCTCACGGAAGGCGTTGCGGCCGGCGATGATGAACGCGATTTCCTTGGAGTCCACCGGGTGCATCTTACCGTCGTAGACGAAGACGCGGATGTCGCGGGCGTAGGAACCCGTGAGCGGACCCTCTTCCAGACGCTGCTGGATACCTTTCTTGATAGCGGGCATGAAGCTGGCGTCGATGGCACCACCGACCACGCAGTTGATGAATTCCCACTTGCCACCCCAAGGCAGTTCGAATTCCTCACGGCCCTTGATGTTGAGCTGGGTTTCCTTGCCGTCGATCTTGAACTTGGCGGTGGTGTCCACACCCTCGACGATCGGCTCGACCACGAGGTGCACCTCACCGAACTGGCCGGCGCCGCCGGACTGTTTCTTGTGACGGTACATGGCGTTGGCCACCTTGGTGATGGTCTCGCGGTACGGAATCTTCGGCGCGAAGAATTCGACGTCGATCTTGTAGTTGTTGTTGAGGTTCCACTTGAGGATGTTGATCTGCTGCTCGCCCATGCCGTTGATGATGGTCTGCTTCAGCTCGCGGGAGTACTCGACGCGGAGGGTCGGGTCTTCTGCGCTGGCACGGTTGAGGGCTTCGCCCAGCTTCTCCTCGTCCTTCTCGTCGGTGGCCTTGATGGCGCAGCGATACTTGAACGGCGGGAACGTGATCGGGTCGACGACCTTGTCGTAGCCCGGGGCGTTGAGGGTCTGGTTGGTCTTGACGGCTTTCAGCTTCACGGTGCAACCCATGTCGCCGGCCACGAGCTCGGTCACCTTCTCCTTCTTCTTGCCGGCCACGGCGTAGAGGGCGGTGATGCGCTCCTTGGTCTCGCTGGCCATGTTGATCACATCCTGGCCTTCACCGATCTTGCCGGACATCACCTTGAAGTAGGTGACATCGCCCAGGTGCTGCTCAAGGGCGGTCTTGTAGACGAACAGCGAGGTCTGGCCCTTGGCGTCCAGGGTCGGAGCCGGGCAAAACTCGGTGACGAACTCCATGAGGCGGCGGACACCCATGTCCTTCTTCGAGCAGATGCAGAACACCGGATAGGTCTCGCCCTTGTCGAAACCGACGCGGAGGCCCTGGTGCATTTCTTCCTCGGAGAGCTCGCCCTCGTCGAAATATTTCATCATCAGCTCCTCGTCGCCTTCGGCGGCTTTCTCCATCAGTTCGGCGCGCAGGTCTTCGGCCTTGCCCTTGAGGTCGGCCGGAATCTCGCACTCCTCACAGTTGCCGTTGTCATCCTTGAACTTGTACATCTTCATCTTCAGCACGTCGACGATGCTGTCGAAGTTGACGCCCGCATTCACGGGGAACTGGATGACCACCGGCTTGCCGCCGAATGCCTGATGCAGGCTGTCGAGCGTGTTGTCCCAGTTGGCTTTCTCGGTATCGAGCTGGTTGACGGCGATGATCACCGGTTTGTGGCATTCTTCAGCGTAGCGGCCGTGGATCTCGGTGCCCACCTCAACGCCCTGACCGGCGTTGACCAGCATGATGGCCGATTCGCAGACGTTCAGGCCGAGGACGACGCCTTCCACGAAGTCGTCGGCGCCCGGTGCGTCGAGCACGTTGATCTTGTGGTCCTTGAATTCTGCATAGAGCGGGGTGGAATAGATGGAACGCTGGTAGAGCTGTTCAACTTCCGTGTTGTCGGAGACGGTGTTCTTGCCCTCTACGGTGCCGCGGCGGTCAATCACCTTGCCCTCGAAAAGCATGGCTTCTGCGAGCGTGGTCTTGCCCGACCGCGTACCTCCAAGCAGGACGACGTTCCGGATCTTTTCAGTGGTGTAGTTCTTCATATCGATATAAACGTTTATATTATTGATTTCGTTTTCGTTGGAGTAGCCTGCAAATGTAGCGATTATTTTTTATTTTCCCATCATGGCGCGGCCTGTTTTTCCGTCGATGCAGATACGGATTTCCGAAGGGAAGCGGACCTGCCGCAAGTAGGGGGTTTCCCGTACTGCAGGCAGGGCGTCGAGCACGCTGAAATCGAGGCTGTCCTCCTTGCGCGCCCACGGGTCCACGCTCACGTAGCCCACATTGAACGAAGTCAGGTTCTGGAAGAAATGCGTCCCCTGGCTCGGATCCACACGGAAATGCTCCAGCGCACACTCCACGATGGCCCGGGCTTCCGAGATGTCGCCCCATTTCACCGGAACACCCAGGGAAGGGATGGAACTGCCCCAGCGCCCGAAGCCCAGCAGCACATAGCTCCGGCCTTCGGCGAGCATGGCGGCGTTGATGGCCGAAACTTCCCGGGCCATATCCTGTGTCTTCAGCACATCCCAGGCTGCCGGTTTGAGGTAAACCACGTCCTCAACGCCAGTCAGCCAGCCCGTTCCGAGGGCGCAGCCCGAGGTGAGGAACGCGCCGGCGGTGTCGATCTTGTTCCAGTCGACGTCGGCATACCGGGTATCGGCCGAGATGGGCCGCACCTGCAGCACCGTGAACACGGCCGAGCCGTCCTCCTTGAAATCGGCGGCAAACTCTATCTCGACCTCGTTTTTCATTTCCGACTTGGTGATCTCCAGCAAGCGGTCCACGATGCCTGCGAGCGGGAAGGTGTCGTACTGGAGCATCTGGGCGAAGGTCACGAACTTGGGACCTTCGGGAAGGGCCGAATCGACGATCCGCAGGCTCTGCCGGTCCCAAGTAGAAGCCACCCGGGCGAAGGAGCGGAAGCGGGTACAGTCGGAAATATCGAGCCGCACGAGATTGACGGCGTCGTCCACTGACGTCGTGAACTGTTCCGGCCGGAGGCTGAGCGCGTACATGGCCTTCTGGCCGTCCCGCATGGTCAGCTCAGGCGTGGAGGTTTGCAGCACGTGCCGCGGGTGGCGGGGCGAAAAACGCAGCACCTGCTCTCCGTCCACCACGGCCTTTCCCAGGCCATACGCCACTTTGGCGATGCCTTCTTCCGCTTTCTCGTGGCCCGTGGGATAGAAGTTGACGGAGCGGGCAACGCCCGACAGCGTCGGGAAGAAATAACCGCCATCCTCGCTGCCGCAGACCTCCTGGATGACCACGGCCATCTTCTCTTCCGCCAGGACGTTTCCCGAAGAGAGGATGTACCCCTTGGCCGAGGAGAAGAATACGCTGGCATATACGCTGGCCACCGCTTTCGACAGGAGCCGCAACTGCTGGTCCACATTGCCGGTCCCGGGCAGCATATACGTAGAGTAAACACCCGCAAATGGCTGATAATAAGAATCTTCCAGGCGAGACGAAGACCGCACGGCCAAAGGAGCCCGCACGACGCTCACAAATGAGCGCAAGGTCTCGAGCAGTTGCCGGGGCAGCGGCGAAGCCACGAACTCGGAGAGCAGCTCGGCATCCGTCATGTCGGCGTTGATGACATAGCCCAGTCCGTTTTCCTGGATGAAGCGGTCGAACCAGTCGGAGGTAATGACCAGGGTGCGCGGCACCGTCACCCGGACGCGGTCCCAAGCGTCGTAGAGATCGTATTTCTGCAGGATATGGTTGAGAAACGCCAGTCCGCGGGCCTTGCCGCCCAGCGATCCTTCGCCGAAGCGGGAGAACCAGATGGTATCGTTGTAGCTCTTCGGATCGAAGGTCGCCACCACGCCCAGCGCCTGGGAGATGCGGTAATCGTGGATGATCTCGATGATATGCTTGCGGTGCATCTCCACGCTCTCATAATCTTCGTTCCGGATGGGATGCACGATCTTTCCCAACGGGAAGAGGCCGCGGGCGTACAGCCATTTTGAAAGATAGTTGCCCGCCGTCAGGCGGATGAACTCCTCGGCCGGAATGGTTTTCAGCAGGTTCTCGAATTCGTACAGATCGCGTGCACGGCCGATTTCACGGCCCGTCTGGTGGTCTTTCACGATGAAATCCCCGAATCCGAATTCCCGCTCCATGTATTCTCCGATCTCCTGGTCGAGCATCTTCGACGACTTGTAGAGAAAGCCCACGCCCAGGTTTTCGGCGACGGCCTTCATGCCCAGCTGGGAAGATTGCATGAGGAACGGCATGCGCGGATCGTCGGCCTTGATGCGCCGGCAGAGATCCACGCCGGCATCGCTCTTCTCGTCGATGCTGCGGTCGCCTCGCTTCATCACGAAGCCCACGTCCGAGATCACACCCAGCAGATTGCGCTTGTATTTCTCATACAATTCGACGGCCTCGGCATAGTTGGTGGCCATCAGGATCTTGGGACGGGAGCGCTTGCGGGCGACTTTTTGCTGCTCGCCGAGGGCGTCGCTCAGGGATTCCGTGTTCTGCCGGAGGATGATCCGGTAGAGCATGGGGAGGTACGTGGAATAATACCGCACCGAGTCCTCAACCAGCAGGATGGCCTGCACGCCACCCTGGAGGATGTCGGCCTCGGCGTTCATCCGGTCTTCCAGCAGCTTGATGATGGCGATGATCAGGTCGGGGGAGTTGTTCCAGCAGAACACATAGTCGATGCAGGAAGCATCGGCCAGGTTCTCGATCTTGCGATAGACTTCTTTTGAAAAAGAGGAAAGCAGCACGATGGGCATGGCGGCATCGTATTCCTTCGCCCTGGCGGCAAAGTCAAACACGTTGAGCGCGCCTCCGTAGTACATGGTAAGCACCAGGTCGAAACGCTCTTCCGAGGCAAGGGCCTGAAGGGCTTCGGTCGTAGTTTCCACGCGCCGCAGCACGGGGGGATTGCTCAGGTTCAGGTCTGCGTATTCCTCCGCGATGCGGGACTCGATCCTTCCGTCCTCCTCCAGGGAGAAACTGTCATAGCTGTTGCAAACCAGAAGGATGCGGCGGATGCGCCGCGCCATGAGGGTCGTGCCGTCCATCGGGCTATTGTTCCAGGGTGTGGACGACGGCTTTCAGCGCATCGAACTCCGGGCCGTCTTCCAGGGCGGCCGGCGTGCCCTTGTCGCCGCCTTCCCGGACGCGCTGCACGAGCGGGATCTGGCCCAGCAGCGGGATGCCGTATTTATCTGCCATCATCTGTCCGCCGCCTTGTCCGAAGACATAATAGCGGTTGTTCGGCAGTTCGGCGGGGGTGAACCACGCCATGTTCTCGATGATGCCTATGATGGGCTTGTTTACCTGCGGGTTGCGGTACAGGTTCACGCTTTTCTCCACGTCGGCCACGGCCACGGGCTGGGGCGTGGTGACGATGATGACGCCGCTCAGCGGGATGTCGTGCACCAGCGAGATGTGGATGTCGCCGGTTCCCGGCGGCAGGTCGATGAGCAGGACATCGAGTTCGCCCCACTTGACCTGCAGGATCATCTGCTTGAGGGCGTTGCAGGCCATCGGGCCGCGCCAGATCAGCGCCTGCTCGGGCCTGGCGAAATAGCCGATACTCATCCATTTCACCCCGAACTTCTCAATCGGGACGATGATCTCCTTGCAGTCGTCGGTCAGTTCGGCGTCGATGGGCAAGGGCTGTCCCATCTCGTCGTAGACTTCCACTTCGGGGATGGCGCCTTCCGTGCCGGTCATCTTCGGGATGGAGGGTCCGTACACGTCGGCGTCGGCCAGGCCTACCTTGTAGCCCATGCGGGCCAGGGTGATGGCCAGGTTCACCGCAACGGTCGACTTGCCGACGCCACCTTTGCCAGAGGCCACTGCGATGATGTGTCCAACGTCCATGAGTTGCTCCATGCCCAGTTCGAGCGGGCGTTTCTTGGGCTGGGGTTTCGGGGGATTGGGATTATACGGCCCTTTGATGTCGTGGGGATTCATATTTTCGCTATTTTTGTATGATTGTCAAGGTGTATGACAAAGATAATAAAAAATATTCTGATAGTTCCCGACAAATTCAAGGGTTCTCTTTCGGCCTCCGGCGTGGCCGATGCGTTGGAGGTGGCGGTCCGCCGTCATCTGGTGGGCGGCGCCGACGCCCGGATCGTGAAACTGCCGATGGCCGATGGCGGCGACGGTTCGATGGAGGTCGTGGAAGCGGCGCTCGGCGCCGCCTGCCGGCGCGTGATGGTCGACACCTTCGACGCCTTGATGCGGCCCCTCCAGGCCCCCATCCTGCTCTTCGACGACGGCCGTGGAGCATTTATCGAAATGGCCAAGGTCTGCGGCCTGGCCATGCTCTCCCCAGAAGAGCGCAACCCCGAAAAAACCACCACTTACGGCCTCGGCTTCCAGCTCGCCGAAGCTATTGACCGAGGGTGTTCCAAGATCGTTATCGGCATTGGCGGATCATCTACGAATGACGGCGGCGAAGGTATTTACAAAGCCCTTTGGGAGAGGACGGGCGTGCGCAGGCCTGGTAACCCTCTCCCAAAGGGCGTAAAGTTGACCGTAGCTTGTGACATCGATAATCCTCTGTTGGGCCCCAACGGGGCGACGATGGTGTACGGCCCGCAGAAGGGCGCCGATCCGGCGATGCTCGAACGGCTGGAACGAAGGATGGAACGCTGGGCCGAAGAAGCCGGGCTCGATACGGCGATGCCGGGCGGCGGAGCCGCCGGTGGCGTGGGAGCGGCGCTGGCGAAGTTGGGCGCAAAGCTGGTGCCCGGCTGGCAACTTTTCGGCGAAATGGCCGGCCTCGAAGCCAAGATCGCAGAAGCCGATCATGTCATCACCGGCGAAGGCCGCTTCGACAGCCAGAGCCTCGACGGCAAACTCATCTGGGGCGTCCTCTCGCTCTGCAAACAATATAAGAAGAAACCCCTCGTCGTCTGCGGCCAGTGCACCCTGCCGCCCAGCGTCTGGAAGAAAGCCGGCATCGCCGACGTCTACACGCTGACCGAAGTGGAACCCGACACAGCCCGCTGTAAATCCGAAGCCGCCGCCCTGCTCTCCGGCCGCCGGACCCTCGTGGCCGGCTGCGACGAAGCCGGCCGCGGCTGCCTCGCCGGCCCCGTCTTCGCCGCCGCCGTCATCCTCCCCGAAGGCTTCACCCATCCGCTCCTGAACGACTCCAAGCAACTGACCGAAGCCCAGCGCGACGCCCTTCGCCCCATCATCGAACGCGAAGCCCTGGCCTGGGCCGTGACACCCGTCAGTGCCGAAGAGATCGACCGCATCAATATCCTCAACGCCTCCATCGCCGGGATGCAACGTTCTCTCGATGCCCTGCCCGTCAAGCCCGATCTCGTGCTGGTAGACGGCAACCGCTTCAAGCCCTGGCGCGACGTGCCCGCGCACACCGTGGTCAAAGGAGACGCCACGGTCCAAGCCATCGCCGCCGCCAGTGTCCTGGCCAAGACCCACCGCGACGAATACATGCGAAACCTGGCCCGGGAATACCCCCAGTACGGCTGGGAGCGCAACATGGCCTACCCTACAGAAGAACACCGCGCCGCCATCCGGCAGCACGGTGTCACTCCCTATCATCGCAAGTCTTTCAACTTGCTGGGCTCCGAAGAGACCCTTTTCTAAACTTATTTCTCCGGGGCTGTGCTCTTGAGGAACAGTTCGTCCATCTGGACATCGTCGATGCGCGAAGGCGCGTCGAGCATCACATCGCGGCCCATGTTGTTCTTCGGGAAAGCGATGTAGTCGCGGATGGTCTCCTGGCCGCCGAACAGGGCGCAGACGCGGTCGAAACCGAACGCCAGGCCGCCGTGCGGCGGAGCGCCGAACTTGAAGGCGTTGATGATGAAGCCGAACTTGTATTCAGCATCTTCCTTCGAGATGCCCAGCACCTCGAACATGCGCTGCTGCACCTCTGCATCGTGGATACGGATCGAGCCGCCGCCCAGCTCCACGCCGTTGAGCACAAAGTCGTAGGCATTGGCGCAGACGCGCTCCAAGTCCTCTTTCTTGTTGCTGTTGAACCAGGCCATGTGCTCTGGCTTCGGCGCCGTGAACGGATGGTGCATCGCATAGAAGCGCTGCGTCTCGTCGTCCCATTCGAGCAGCGGGAAATCCACCACCCAGAGCGGCGCGTACTCGTGCGGGTTGCGCAGGCCGAGACGGTTGCCCATCTCGATACGGAGCACGCCCAGCATGGTCTGCGCCTTGCGTTTCTCGCCGCAGAGCACCAGCACCAGGTCGCCCTTCTTCGCCTCGACGGCATCGGCCACCTTCTGCAGCTGCTCCGGTGTATAGAACTTGTCGACCGACGATTTCAGCGAACCGTCTTCGTTCACGCGGATCGTCACCAGGCCCTTTGCGCCCACCTGCGGCCTTTTCACCCACTCCGTGAGCTCGTCAGTCTGCTTGCGGGTATAACCAGCGGCACCCGGCACGGCGATGGCGCCCACGTATTCGACGCTGTCGAACACGCTGAAGCCGCAGGCCTGCACCAGCGGGGTGATCTCGTGCAACTTCATGCCGAAACGGATGTCCGGCTTGTCGCTGCCATAGTTGTCCATGGCATCGTACCAGCTCATGCGCGGGATCTTCGGGGCGATTTCCACACCGATGACTTCCTTGAAGAGGTGGCGCATCATGCCTTCGAACAGGTCGAGCACGTCTTCCTGCTCCACGAAGCTCATCTCACAGTCGATCTGCGTGAACTCCGGCTGGCGGTCGGCGCGCAGGTCTTCGTCGCGGAAGCAGCGCACGATCTGGAAGTAGCGGTCGTAGCCCGCCACCATCAGCAGTTGCTTGAAAGTCTGGGGGCTCTGCGGCAACGCGTAGAACTCGCCCGGATTCATGCGGCTGGGCACCACGAAGTCGCGGGCGCCCTCCGGCGTCGACTTGATGAGGAACGGGGTCTCGATCTCCAGGAAACCCTTGCCGTCGAGATAGTTGCGGACTTCGTGCGCCATCCGGTGACGGAGCATCAGCGCGCGTTTCAGCGGACCGCGGCGCAGGTCGAGGTAGCGATATTTCGCGCGGATGTCTTCGCCGCCGTCGGACTCGTCCTCGATGGTGAAAGGCGGCGTCAGCGACGCGTTCAGCACGCGAAGGCCCGTCAGGCGGATCTCGATGTCGCCCGTCGGAATCTTCGGGTTCTTGCTCTGGCGCTCTTCCACCACGCCGGTAGCCTGGATCACGAATTCGCGGCCCAGACGGGCCACCGTCTCGGCGACCTTCGGGTCGGTGGTCTCATCCACGCGCAGCTGCGTGATGCCGTAGCGGTCGCGGATGTCGACGAAACTCATGCCGCCCATGCGGCGGCTTTTCTGCACCCAGCCCGCCAGCGTCACCGTCTGGCCCGCATGGCTGAGTCTGAGTTCTCCACAAGTGTGTGTACGATACATGATTGAATCTTTATAACGTCAGGGACATGCGCATTCCCTTCGTCAGCTCGGTCGCCCACTTGAAGTAGCCGATCGCGGAAAGGTGGATGCCGTCGGTGGTATTGATTTCGGCCAGGTCGCCGTTCTCATCGGAAAGCACGGCAGGCAGGTCGATATAGATATATCCGTATTTCAGGGTAGCGGCCTCCAGCAACTTGTTGAGCTCGGCGGCGCGCTCGTTGAAGCCTTCATAGAACTTCGATTTCGGATTGAGCGGCAGCGTGCCCTGGACATAGAGTTTCGTGTCGGGCAGCTCCCTGCGGATGGTCTGGATGAGCTTTTCATAACGTTCCCACACCTTCAGGCCGGTCACTGTGGAGTCGTTGATGAAGTCGTTGGTGCCTGTGATCAGGAAGATTTTCCGCGGTTGGTCGGGCACAATCTCGTCGACGCGCTGGCAGACGCCTTCCACCACATCACCGCTGATGCCGCGGTTCACGATGAAGCCCATCGGGAAGAGTTCCGTCCAGAGGGCGTTGTTGTTCAGGCTGTTGCCCAGCATGATGATCTGCCCGTTCGTCTCGGGGAGCGAGCGGAAGACCGACACGCGGTGCTTGTAGTAGTCCGACACTTCGAGGGGATAGTCGCGGTCGTTGGCCTTGTTCAGGTGCGGCTTGCCCACCTGCCTTTCGATGGCTGCGGCCATCGCTTCGTAGCCCGCGCCGTTGAGGAGCGTGCCTCCGTCCCAGGAGAACTTGTTTTCCTTGATACCGTCGTACAGCGCGCCATGGATGTCGCACACCTCATAGTTGCCCTTGGCCGCACGCTTGGCGACTTCGGCGTTGATGTAGTCGATATCCCCGAGCATCTCGTCCGTCACGGCGCTGGTGCTCACGATGTTCATCCAGTAGCAATGGGTCTTGGGCGATACCTTGTGGATCTGCTGGAAAATCTTGCCGATGTTGTCCACGACCTGCTCCTTGGGAACACGGTGCAGCACGTCGTTCCAGCCCACGCTCACGAAGATCTTCGCAGGCTTCTGTGCCGCGATGGGGGTGATGCGATACAGCACGTGGTCCGTGGCGTCATACGTGATGCCGCGGTTCTTGAGGGTGGTGTCGCCGAAGAATTCGTTCCAGAGGCCCCGGTCGATGTAGTCGTCGCCGACCATCACGATGTTGCCGGGGAAGACCGGCATCTCTTCGTACATGCCGTCTTTCTCGTTAAAATAGTTCTCGTTGGTAAACCAGTCCGGACGTGCGTACGGATTCTGGGGTGCTTTCGAACAGCTGGCCAGCAGGGCCGCCGACATCGCCACGAAAATTAGGATTCTTTTCATTATCAGATAGTTGTATTATACATTGAACAAGAAGTGCATGATGTCGCCATCCTGCACCACATATTCCTTGCCCTCGCTGGCCAGCTTGCCCGCCGCACGGCAGGCCGCTTCGCTGCGCAGGGTCACGAAATCGTCGTATTTGATGACCTCGGCGCGGATGAAACCCTTCTCGAAGTCGGTATGGATCACGCCTGCCGCCTGCGGGGCCTTGTCGCCCTGGTGGATGGTCCAGGCGCGGCACTCATCCGCCCCAGCGGTGAAGAAGGTCTGCAGGCCGAGCAGCGCGTAAGCCGACTGGATGAGCCGCACCACACCGGACTGCTCGAGGCCGATCTCCGCGAGGAACATGGCCCGCTCCTCGGGGTCCTCCAGCTCCGCAATCTCGCTCTCGATCTTGGCAGATATCACCAGGATCCGCGCATCTTCCTTCGCCACTGCGGCACGGACCGCCTCCACATAGGCATTGCCCGTGGCAGCCGATGCCTCATCCACGTTGCACACGTACAGCACGGGCTTGTTGGTCAGCAGGCAGAATTCGCGTGCGATACGGCGCTCTTCCGGGTTGTCGAGCACCACTTCGCGGGCGTTGCGCCCCTTCTCCAGCACTTCCTGATAGCGCAGCAGCACGTCGAGGGCCTTCTTGGCCTGCTTGTCGCCGCCCGTCTGCGCCTGCTTCTGCACCTTGGCGATGCGGTTGGTCACCGTCTCGAGATCCTTGATCTGCAGTTCCAAGTCAATCACTTCTTTGTCGCGCACCGGGTCGACGCTGCCGTCCACGTGGGTCACGTTCGGGTCGTCGAAACAGCGCAGCACATGCAGCACCGCGTCCGTCTCCCGGATGTTGGCCAGGAACTGGTTGCCCAGTCCTTCGCCCCGGCTCGCACCTTTCACCAGGCCCGCGATATCCACGATCTCGACGGTGGCGGGAATCGTCCGTTTCGGGTGGCAGATGTCCGTCAGCACGGCCAGCCGGTCGTCGGGCACGGTGGTCGAGCCCACGTTCGGCTCGATGGTGCAGAACGGGAAATTGGCCGCCTGTGCCTTCGAGGAACTGATGCAGTTGAAGAGGGTCGATTTACCCACGTTGGGCAATCCTACGATACCGCATTTGAGTGCCATTTTTCGCTTTCATATAATTAACTCGCAAAGATACAAAAATGTAATTGATATTTTTATTAACTTTGGCTGGTTATCCAAAGACAATCGTACGATTATGAAAAAAATAGGTTCCCTTTTCGCGCTGCTGCTCCTGTTCGCAGGCATTTCCCAGGCGCAGGATTACAACTGTTTCTCCATCATCGCCGGCCGTAACGCCACGGTCGACGGCTCCGTCCTGATGGCCCACAACGAGGACGAAAGCGGCGAGCAGATGCTCAACATCTACGTAGTTCCCGCCACCGACAAGAACCTCCGCTACATCTGGTGCGAGTTCCCCGGCATGGACGTGGCCGACGTGTACATGAACCAGTTCGGCGTGAGCATTGCCTCGAACGGCTGCCCGTCGCGCGAAGACAAGGGTGAATTCACCGGCAAGGGCGTGCTCTACGAAGTCCGCGGCGCCGTCGCGAAATACGCCCGCACCGCCCGCGAAGCCGTAGCCATCATCGGTTCGATGGTCGAGACCTTCGGCTACCAGGGCAGCGGCCGCTCCTACATCGTGGCCGACCCGCTGGAGGGCTGGGTGGTCTCGGTAGTCAAAGGCAAGCACTGGGTAGCCCAGCGTGTTCCCGACGACATGATCATGACCATCCCGAACTATTTCGTCATCGGCACGGTCGACCTGGAGGACGAAGAGAACTTCGCCGGTTGCGAAGACCTCATTGAATACGCTATGGAGCGCGGCTGGTACGATCCGGCCAAGGACGGCGCCTTCAATTTCGCAAAAGCCTACGCTTCTGATAAATCGCTGCAGTCGCCCAACAACAGCATCCGCCACCACGAAGCCTGGACCTACCTTTTCGGCAACGACCGCCCGGGTGAATTTGCATCCGTCCCGATGAAGAAAGTCTCCCTGCGCGACATGATGAACATCCTCGCGATCCACGAACTCCCCACGCCCGACGGCCACCTGGTCAACAGCATCTGCAACGACCACACCGTCCTCTCCACCATCTTCCAGCTGCGCGGCTCCATGGGCTTCGACAAAGGCTGCGTGATGTGGAACGCGATGGGCCACCCGTGCTGCGAAGTCTACGTGCCCTGGTATGCGGGCATCACCGAGGCGCCCAAGGGTCTCGCCCGTTTCGATACGCCCCAGGAAGCCGAGCAGAAGCACTTCACCGACGCCAAGGACAAGCGCAAGAAATATCCGGACCACTTCTATTGGAAATACGTCGACGGCTGGTCCGTCGATCTCGACCAGAGTGCCGCCCAACGCGACATCTTCCGCGAACGCAACAAATTCGAGAAGTCCAACGACACGGACTTCAACGCGTTCATCAAGAAGTTCTACAAATAATTACTGCTGCAGCCTGCGGATGTAGGTGCTCAGGGTGATGTTACGGTCTTTCTTCGACGCGTAATAGCCTGTCTTGTGGGATGATTCGAGGCCTTCGATGATGGTGGTCAGCGGCGGGCAATCCAGCACTTCTGCATATTGCCGGATCGTCTCCAGATCGTAGTGGTTCACGGCATCCCAGAGGCCCTGGAGCGCCGGAATCTTCTCCATCTCGTCGCGGTTCCAACGATTATGTGTCGTCAGATAGTCTTTAGCCTCGGCCCGCTCTTTCTTGGTGCTTTCGGAGATTTCCGGTACTGTATCGCGCGCCGGCTCCACTTCGGCGACAACGGCCGTATCCGGCATGGCGACCAGGCCAAAAGAAAGGCTGTCCGCCACGACATCCGTCGCGACCGGCTCCTTCCGGTTCCGGTCCCCGACCCAAAGTCCCAGCACGAACCCCACGAGGATGGCAAGGCCCACCGCCGCTGCGCCAAGCAGGTGTTTGAAAACGCTGGGATTCTTATGAAGGTCGTTGATCACGGTTGCAAATGTACAAATAAATTTGGCAATTTTCAGAAAACCCCCTATCTTTGTACTCCTTTTCGGTGAGGTGGGTGAGTGGCTTAAACCACCAGTTTGCTAAACTGACGTACGGGATTACCGTACCGGGGGTTCGAATCCCCCCCTCACCGCAAATCGATAAAAGACAGCGCCAAGCTTGCTTGAGCGTTGTTTTTTATTCGATTTGCAAAGCCCGCCATAGGCGGGTGGGGATGTCGGAGCATAGCGACGAAATCCCTGGTGAGGGAATTTCGGGATGTGGCGCAGTTGGTAGCGCACTTGGTTTGGGACCAAGAAGTCGCACGTTCGAGTCGTGTCATCCCGACGAGACTGTCGGCCACGTTTTCGCAGTGAAACGTGGCCGACAGTCTCGAAATAGCGTTCCGATGGGACTGCTTAGATCTTGTGGATCTGCTTGAAGAGCGGCTTGAAGCTGACCTTTTCAGAGACGATGTCGCGGAGTCGGTCGATGGGGATGCGTTCCTGAGCCATCGTATCGCGGTCGCGGAGCGTCACACAGTTGTCTTCCAGCGTGTCGTGGTCGATGGTGATGCAGTACGGCGTGCCGATGGCGTCCTGGCGACGGTAGCGCTTGCCGATGGAGTCCTTTTCATCGTACTGGCAGTTGAACTCGAAGCGGAGGTCGTCCATAATGGCGCGGGCTTTCTCGGGCAGGCCGTCTTTCTTGACCAGCGGCAGCACGGCCAGCTTCACCGGGGCGATGCAGGCCGGCAGGCGCAGCACTACGCGCTCTTCGCCGTTCTCCAGCTTCTCTTCCGTGTAAGCCGACGAAAGGATGGCCAGGAAGGTGCGGTCGAGGCCGATGGAGGTCTCGATGACGTACGGCGTGTAGCTCTCGTTGGTTTCCGGATCGAAGTACTGGATCTTGCGCCCGCTGAACTTCTGGTGCTGCGACAGGTCGAAGTCGGTGCGGCTGTGGATGCCTTCCAACTCCTTGAAGCCGAACGGGAACTCGAATTCGATGTCGGTGGCGGCGTTGGCGTAGTGCGCCAGCTTCTCGTGATCGTGGAAGCGATATTTCTCGTCGCCCAGGCCGAGTGCTTTGTGCCAGGCCAGACGCGTCTGCTTCCACTGGTTGAACCACTTCATCTCCTCGCCCGGACGGACGAAGAACTGCATCTCCATCTGTTCGAACTCGCGCATGCGGAAGATGAACTGCCGCGCTACGATCTCGTTGCGGAACGCCTTGCCGATCTGGGCGATGCCGAAAGGAATTTTCATACGGCCGGTCTTCTGCACGTTGAGGAAGTTCACAAAGATGCCCTGGGCCGTCTCAGGACGCAGGTAGATGGTGCCCACACCGCCATCCACGTTGCCCAGCTGGGTGCTGAACATCAGGTTGAACTGGCGTACTTCCGTCCAGTTCTTCGTGCCGGATATCGGGCAAGCGATCTCGCAGTCCACGATAATCTGACGGAGTTCCTTCAGGTCATTGTCGTTGAGGGCTTTCGTCATGCGGGCATGGACCTCGTCATATTTTACCTTGCTGCGCTGCACGTTCGGGTTGGTGGCGCGGAACTGCTCCTCATTGAAGGCTTCGCCCCATTTGCGGCGTCCTTTCTCCACCTCCTTGTCCATCTTCTCCTCGAGCTTCGCGAGATAGTCCTCAATCAGCACGTCGGCGCGATAGCGCTTCTTGGAGTCCTTGTTGTCGATGAGCGGGTCGTTGAACGCGCCCACGTGACCGGAGGCCTCCCAGATGCGGGGGTGCATGAAGATGGCCGAGTCGATGCCCACGATGTTGTCGTTGAGGTGGACCATCGCTTCCCACCAGTATTTCTTGATGTTGTTCTTCATCTCCACACCCATCT
>Ga0310690_10000942_pt1 | contig 56107 bp, 69 predicted proteins | sample AusTroGonzalo_MG_2_FD_207661 | JGI IMG/M metagenome (GOLD analysis project Ga0310690, IMG submission 207661) | Bovine rumen microbial communities from tropical cattle in Woodstock, Queensland, Australia - Gonzalo_04 (v2) (version 2) | ecosystem: Host-associated > Mammals > Digestive system >... | reverse complement strand
CAAAGCTAATTGATTTAACCTTCCAAGGTAAAGACCATGCTAGCTTACTAAATATGGATGAAGCTCTTTATCTAAAAGTAGCTGTCATTCAAGTGATGTAGGTGGCATATGAAAAAGGTCTTAATATTTATCTTATTTTTAGCATCTTTTAGTCTATTTGGCTGTACAAAAAGTAAAGGGTTTACAAAGACAATTTTTGTTTTTGATACAACGGTTACAATTAATTTATATGAAGGTGAACAGTCAAATTTAGATGATATTGTAGATATACTAAATTATTATCATAAACTAACTGATGCATATCATACATACGATGGGCTAACTAATGTAAAGTCGATTAACGATAGTATCAAAAGTGGACAAACAGAAATTGAAATTAGTAATGATTTAGCATCAATTTTACGCGTTCCTAAAGACGTTGACGCATTCTTCCATAATAACATCAAGACTAGCGATGTAGTAATGTTGGGAATTGGTGAATTAACTAATATATGGAAAGATGCAATTAAAAATAAAGAATTACCAAATGAAGATACAATTACTCAAATTGTTCAAGATATTAACGATGGCAAATATAATTATGAAGTCACAACAAGCGCTACAAAAAGTGTAATAGCAGTAGAAGATAATTCTAAAGTTCAATTTGACTTAGGAGCTATCACAAAAGGGTATGTAGCAACAATCGTTCATAACTATTTAGTAGAAAAAGATATCAAAAAATATATGATTGATTTAGGTCAATCAACTATTTTAGTCGGCGAAAAAGAAAATGGTAAAGGCTTTAATGTTTTGGTGAGTGGTACAAATTATGTTTTAAAAAATGTTAAAAATAGCTTTATTGGTACAGCTAGTATCTTAGAACAAAAAACTACGATTAATGGTAAAACATATCATCACATTATTGATCCAAGTGCCGGTTACCCAACTGATACATATGATACTGTAGTAGTAGTAACACCAATGTTTAATTATGATAAAACCGATTTGTTATCAACGTTCTTAATGATAAATCCTAACGCTTTAAGCTTTTTTGATGGAACTAATTTAGACTACGATTATCATATCCATTTCTTCAAAGATGGTAAGTTAGTAAATGGAGTATTAACTTTATGAAAACATATCTAAAAACCCATTTACTAGACTTTATAATTATCGGTAGTTTACTATTTCTAGCTTTAATTAGCTTAATAATTATTGAATCAGTAGCCAATAAAAAAAGTGTTAAAGCTGAAATATATCTAAAAGGTGAATTAGTACTTGCCATTGATTTAGAGAAAGAAACTACGGAAAGAGAAATAGTAATAAGCGATGATATCAAAATAATGGTTAAAAAAGGTGCTATTAAAGTAGTAGAAAATAACTGTCCATCAGGTTTTTGTATGGCACAAGGTTATTCATCATCTCCTGCCAAACCCATAATATGTGCATACCATGGGTTATATATAAAACTAATAAGTAATAGTAGCGATAGCGATATCGATGTGGTGGCCGGATGAGAAAAACTAGACTACTTAGATATGTAACTTTAAGTTTATTATTAGCTATTGCAATAGTATTAAACTACTTAGAAAGCTTTATCCCATCGATTGGTATACCAGGGGTAAAGTTAGGACTAGCTAATATCGTAATCCTTATATGCTTATATAAATATAAAGTATATGAGGCATTAACGGTTGACTTACTTAGAGTAGTGTTAGCTAATTTATTAAAAGGTACTTTTTTATCAGTTGCATTTTATATGAGTTTAAGCGGAGCTGTGCTATCCTTTTTAGTAATGTTTTTATTTATGCATATTAATAAATTAAAACCATTAGTAATTAGCGTAATTGGGGCTACATTTCACGCAGTTGGCCAAATAATAGTAGCTTTAATTATTTTACAAACTAGCGGCATATTATTATATTTACCATTTATTATGCTAGCTAGTATTATTACCGGTATCCTAAACGGTATTGTTTGTGAGCGCATTATTGCTACAAAACTATTTGAAAATATCGAAAATTCTAGACAAGAAGATTAGTATATCTTCTTGTTTTTTAGTGAATATAAAAATAACTAATAAGGCAAAAAATTAACTTTACCATAAATTAATAAAAATCTATTCAAATTGGACAAAAAAAATGTTATAATCCATAATGATGAAAAAGGAGTAAAAAATATGGCAGTTAAATTAAAAATTGAAGAAAACCAATTACAAGAACTTCTAAATTGCATTAAAGAAAACAAGAAAAAACCTGGACCTTTAATGCCAACATTACACGATGCACAAAGAATCTTTGGATGTGTTCCAATTGAAGTGCAAAAAATCATCTCAAAAGAATTAGGTGAAAGCGTAGCTAAGATTAATGGCGTAGTAACATTCTACTCTCATTTCTCTATTGAACCTAAAGGAAAACATGTTATTAGCGTATGCTTAGGTACTGCATGTTATGTAAGGGGATCACAATTAGTTATCGATGAATTCTCTAAGATTTTAGGAATTGCACCTGGTAAGACTACTGAAGATGGTGAATATACTTTAGAAGCAACACGTTGTATTGGTGCTTGTGGACTTGCTCCAGTATTTACTGTTGATGGTCACGTATATGGTAAATCAACACCAACTACTGCTCATAAAGCTTTAGAAGAAATTAAAGGAAAATAAAAATGAAGCTTAAAGAGATTGTAGAAGTATTAAACGCCAAAATATTTACACCAGATACATATGATGGTGAAAAAGAAGTTAAATATGCATGCGGATCAGATATGATGAGCGATGCATTAATGTTACTTCGTACGGCACCTGACCGTTTCTTCGAACATGGTGTACTACTTACTGGTTTAGTTACTAAACAAAGTATTAGAACAGCTGAAATGTTAGATTTTGAAGTGGTTATATTAGTTAGAGGTAAAACTCCAAACGATAATGTATATGATGCGGCGCAAGAAAGTGGAATTATTGTCATTGGCACTGATGATTCAATGTTTACCGCAAGCGGAAAACTATATGCCCATGGCGTACTTGGTAAAGCTGAATAAATGGAAAAAATTACATATGATATATCAACTAGCTTAGAAAATGCTGGTTATATTTCAAGTAAAATAAAACGTATGCTCAATGAATGGGGAATTGATAAACAGATCATTAGACGCGTCGCGATTGCTTCGTATGAAGCAGAAATTAATGTCGTCATCCATTCATATGGTGGTATATGTAACGTAGAATATGATGATAAAGAACTACGTATTGAGTTTTTAGACCGTGGGCCTGGTATTCCATCGATTGAAAATGCGATGAAAGAAGGCTGGTCAACAGCTAGTCAACAAGACCGTGAAAATGGTTTTGGGGCTGGTATGGGCTTTCCAAACATGAAGCGAGCAAGTGATGAATTAATTGTAGAATCATCACCTGATGGTACAAGAGTTGTAGAAGTATTTAAACTTCATCCTGAGGCTTAAAATGAAAGTTAGAGATATCCTTGATATATCTTTTGTAAAACTATTATCAAATGAAGATACCATTGATAATGAAATAAAAGATTTATATACATCTGACTTATTAAGCTGGGTAATGGGGCATGTTCACCAAGAAAAGACATGTTTACTTACAATTCTTAATACTATTAATGCAGTAGCTGTAGCCACCCTACTTGATATGAGCGCTATTATCTTTTGTGAAGGCGTAATACCAACTGATGATATAATTGCGAAAGCTAATGAAGAAGGCATTGCAATACTTGCAAGTTCTACTTCATCTATTGCTACCGCAAGGGAAATTATTAAACATGAAGGTTAGTTACGATTTACACATTCATAGCGTCCTATCTAGTTGTGCTGATGATAGCCAAACACCAAATAATATTTTAAACATGGTAATGCTTAAAGAATTAGATATGATATCAATTACTGATCATAATTCTTGTAAGCAATATCCGACTTTAGAACAGTTAATTGAAAGTTATGATTATTATTTGATGTACGGAATAGAAACTCAAGTTAAAGAAGGTTTTCACGTATTAAGTTATTTTGGTAAATTCAAAGATGTTATGAGGTTTGATGGGGAATTAGAAACTCATCTTGACCACAGTGTTGTTGAAAAGTATGGTCAAGCTCAAATATGTGATGAATTTGATGAAGTATCAGAAATCATTCCATATAGCTTGCACCAAAGTATCGATTTAGATTTAGTGGAATATATTAAACTAGTTAGAAAATACAATGGTCTAGTAGTCTTAGCACATATCAATAGACCCGGTTCAACTGGTTTCTTAACATATTACCAAGAATTTAAAAAATACGATATCGATGCAATCGAAATAATGGGACGTGAAAACGAAAAAGATTTAGAAGAAAAATATCCGGAAATTAAAGACTATGTTCATCTATTTAGTTCGGATGCGCATTCGGTTGTAGATATAAACGAAGCGATTAATTTTATTGAGCTAGATGAAGTAAGTTTTGAAGGATTTAAAAAAGCTCTCATTAAAGGTAAGAAATAGTATGAATGAGTTATCATTATATTTATTAGATATTATGCAAAACTCAATTAAAGCTAAAGCTACACTTATTAATTTAGATATCATCAAAGATATTGATGAAGATAAGTTAACGATTAAGATTGTAGATAATGGCTGCGGGATGAGCGAAGAAGTATTAAGTAAAGTATTGAGCCCTTTTTATACAACTAGAACTACTCGTAAAGTTGGTTTAGGTCTACCTTTATTTAAAGAGTTAGCAGAACTTTGTGAAGGGTCATTTAAAATTGAATCTAAAGAAGGAGTTGGTACTACCCTAACTGCAACATTTAGATTAAATAATATCGACCTTCCACCTTTTGGTAACTGGGTAGATACATTTTATATTTTAGTAATAAATGATGAAGATGTAGATATCAAATATAACCATAAAGTTATAAAAGATAATGAAACAAAAGAATTTGTTTTTGATACTATTGAAATAAAAAATATACTTGATGGTATGTCAATTAAAGATTTTAGCTTGATGCAATGGGCAAAGGATTACATCAAAAACGGGCTAGAAGAAATTGATGCCATTTAAATAAACATAGGAGGAAATATGAAGTCTTTAGAAGATTTAAAGAGAATTAGAGAACAAGCTGCTAAGAAAATGTCTATTCGTGATGAAAAGAATGGATATCGAGTTGTTGTTGGTATGGCTACTTGTGGAATAACTGCAGGAGCTAGACCAGTACTTAATAGAATTGTAGAACTAGTAGCAGAAAAGAATTTAGATAATGTTACTGTTACACAAGTTGGATGTATTGGTGAATGTGCACTAGAACCAATCGTTGAAGTTTACGATCCAAGCGGAACTAGAAGTACATATTGCTTAGTAGATCCTAAGAAAGCTGAAAAAATTGTAGAACAACACGTTATTGGCGGCAAAGTTGTTGATGAATATTTAATCGAAAAGTTTAAAAAGTAGGAGGATAATATGGCAATTAGAACCCAAATTGTTGTTTGTGGTGGTACAGGATGTATGTCATCACATTCAAAAGAAATCAAAGAAAGATTTGAAGAATGCATTAAAGAATTAGGTCTTGAAAATGAAGTGTCTGTATTTAACAGTGGATGCTTTGGTTTGTGCGAAAGAGGTCCAGTTGTAGTTGTATATCCTGATGATACTTTTTATGCACATGTTAAGGTAAGTGACGTTGAAACTATTTGTAAAGAACATATCTTAAAAGGAAGAATCGTTGAAAAATTAGTTTACAGCGAAATGACTGCCGAAGAAAAAGCTAAAATTAAAATCTTCAGAGAGATGAACTTCTATGCACGTCAAGAACGTATCGCTTTACGTAACTGCGGTATTATTAACCCAATGGATATCGATGAATATATCGGTCGTGATGGTTATGAAGCATTAGGTAAAGTATTAACTAGTATGACACCTCAAGAAGTAATCGATGAAATCTTAAAATCAGGCCTACGTGGTAGAGGTGGCGCTGGATTCCCAACTGGTAGAAAATGGAGTTTAGTAGATCATTCTGATAATGGTCCAAGATATGTAATTTGTAACGCCGATGAAGGTGACCCAGGTGCATTCATGGACCGTGCAGTATTAGAAGGTGACCCACATGTAGTAATCGAAGCAATGGCAATTGCAGGTTATGCAATTGGTGCTAACCAAGGTTATGTATATGTTAGAGCTGAATACCCTCTAGCAGTTGAAAGATTAAATCATGCAATTAAACAAGCATACGAATATGGATTACTTGGTGATAATATCTTTGGTACTGGCTTTAGCTTCAACCTAGAAGCTAGACTTGGTGCTGGTGCTTTCGTTTGTGGAGAAGAAACAGCTTTAATGGCTTCTATCGAAGGTGAAAGAGGTATGCCTCGTAACAAACCACCATTCCCAGCTGTTAAAGGTTTATGGCAAAGACCAACTATTATTAATAACGTAGAAACTTTAGCTAACGTTCCACAAATTATTTTAAGAGGCGCTGATTGGTTCAATAAGATCGGTACTGAAAAATCTAAAGGTACTAAAGTATTCGCTTTAGGTGGAAAGATTAATAATACTGGTTTACTTGAAGTTCCAATGGGAACTACACTTAGAGAAGTAATTTACGATATCGGTGGTGGTATTCCTAAAGGTAAAGAATTCAAAGCAGTTCAAACTGGTGGACCTAGTGGCGGATGCTTAACAGCAGTTCACTTAGATACACCAATCGATTACGATAATCTAGCTGCCCTTGGTTCTATCATGGGCTCTGGTGGTATGATCGTTATGGATGAAGATAACTGTATGGTTGATGTAGCTAAGTTCTTCTTAGAATTTACAGTTGATGAATCTTGTGGAAAATGTACTCCATGCCGTGAAGGTACAAGAAGAATGCTTGAAATTCTAAATAAGATCGTTGATGGCAAGGGCGAAATGAAAGACCTTAAAGAATTAAAAGATTTAGCTGAATTCATTAAAGGTAGTTCTCTATGCGGTCTTGGCCAAACTGCTCCAAACCCAGTTTTATCAACATTAAATAATTTCTATGATGAGTATGTTGCTCACGTAGTAGATAAGAAATGCCCTGCTGGCGTATGTAAGAACTTAATTAAATACTATGTAACTGATAAATGTATCGGTTGCGGTAAATGTAAGAGAAACTGTCCAGCAAGTGCAATTACTGGCGAACTTAAAGCTAAACACGAAATTAATACATCTATTTGTATTAAGTGCGGTGCATGTAAGACTAACTGCCCAGTTGGTGCAATAATTACGAAGTAAGGAGGATACCATGAGTAAAGTAAATGTAACAATCAATGGAAAAGTTGTAGAAGTTGAAAATACAGCGACAGTCTTAGAAGCAGCTACTTTAGCTGGTGTTAATATCCCTCGTTTATGCTTCTTAAAAGGCATCAATGAAAATTCTGCTTGCCGTTTATGCGTAGTAGAAATCAATGATCGTGGCCGTGTAATGATGAAAAACTCTTGTACAGTTCAAGTTAGCGATGGAATGATCGTTAATACTAATACTCCAAGAGTTAAAATGGCTGTAACTAAAAACTTACAATTACTTGCAGCTAGCCACAGATTTGAATGTTGGAAATGTCCTCGTGAACATAACTGCGAATTCTTAGCATTACTTCGTAGATATAATATCCCTAACGTAATGGGTGAAGATGATACATTCTCTAAGAAACCACAAATCGTTAACATTACTGATGCATTAGAAATCGATTCATCTAAGTGCGTACTTTGTGGAAGATGTATCGCTGCTTGTCAAAAATTAGCAGGTACAGGAATTCTAGATTACAATAATCGTGGATTTAAGACATATGTTGGTCCAGCTCTAAATCATAATATGGATACAACAGGATGTATTTTCTGCGGTAAATGTATTCAAGCTTGTCCAGTTGGCGCTATTAAAGAAAAAGATGATATCGATCAAGCAATTGATATGATTAATGATCCAGAAATCTATACAGTTGCGCAAATCGCTCCATCTGTAAGAGCAGCACTTGGTGAAGAATTTGGTTATAAGATGGGTACTAATGTAGAAGGAAAGATTTATGCTGCCCTTCAAAAATTAGGATTCGATGATGTAACAGATACTAACTTTGCAGCAGACGTTACAATCATGGAAGAAGGAACTGAATTATTAGGTCGTATTGAAAAACATTTAAAGGGTGAAGATGCTGTTCTTCCTATGTTTACATCTTGCTCTCCTGGATGGATTAGATATATCGAAACTTATTATCCAGAATTCTTACCTAACTTATCAACAACTAAGTCTCCTCAACAAATTCAAGGTGCACTAATTAAGCATTACTATGCAAATAAAATTGGCGTAGATCCTAAGAAGATTAGAGTAATCTCATTTATGCCATGTATTGCTAAGAAATATGAAGCAAAACGTCCTGAAATGGAATCTAATGGCTTACGCGATGTAGATTTAGTATTAACTACTCGTGAACTTGCTCGTTTCATTAAACGTGAAGGTATCGATTTCAATAGCTTAGAAGATGCTAAACTTACTAGTCCTTTAGCACAATACACTGGTGCCGGCGTAATCTTCGGTGCTACTGGTGGTGTAATGGAAGCTGCCTTAAGAACTGTTAGAGATATCTTAGAAGCTAAAGATTATAAAGATGTAGATATCACTCCAGTTAGAGGAACTGAAAACGTTAAAGAAGCAACATTAACTATTGCTGGTAAAGAATTAACTATCGCTGTAGTACACGGTGCTGTTAACTTCCCTGAAATCTTTGAAAAGATTAAAGCAAATCCTGGTAAATATGCATTTATCGAATTTATGGGTTGTACAGGCGGATGCGTAAACGGTGGTGGTCAACCAGTAGTAAGCGCAGCTATGCAAGAACAAGTTGATGTAAGAGCTGAACGTGCTAAAGCATTATATACAATTGATAATGATGCTAAATTTAGAAAATCTCATGATAACCCTGCTGTTAAAGCATTATATGAAGAATTCTTAAAAGAACCTAATGGTCATTTAGCACATGAATTATTACACACTACATATTCTCCAAAAGGAAAATATGAAGACTAATTAAAATGGAGCCAATTCTATTGGCTCTTTTTTTATGGATATGATATAATCTTTATTAGGTGAGTAATATGATTAATGTAATGCAAAAGTACTTAACTAATAAGGTTAAACCTAATTATCCTTATTATAAGTTCTTTATTTTGAATACATCTAAATATACATATGAAATAATTGATATCTTAAAAGATGTCATCGGTGAAGCTGAAGTAGTGAGCTATGAAGAATATAGCGTTATCTTCTATTTTAATAAGATTGACTTCGACTTTAAGAGTCTAATTAAAACAATTAATGATGACTTCTATACTGATGCTCATTTATTCGAAAGTGGAAAAATTCAATTTGGTGATGCAACTGAATTTCATAAATTATTAGATATATATAATAAAGCAGGTCTTAATAAATATACATATACATCTAATAAAAATATCTTAGCATATCTAACTAGTTCTAAAGAGCAAGCAAAAGAATTAGCACCAGTATTATTAAACAAGGTGTTAAAAGATGAAAGCTTACTAATGTTAATTAATACAATGTTTGAAAATGATTTAAATATTAGTACAACTGCTAAGAATACTTATATGCATCGAAACACTGTAAATTATAAATTAGAGCAAATCAAAGATGAGACCGGATTAGACATTAGACGCTTTAAAGATGCGGTCATAATGTATGAATTTTTGAAGAATATTTAAATAAAATTCCTTGGACTTTATTCAAGGAATTTTAATTTTAACGCACAGTTCACTTTTGTACACAAGTTCACTTTTGTGCACTTTGCACATATGCTTATTCATTTTTATTTGATACAATGCTATTGTAAGAAGTTATTTTGTCGGTAGGAGGAAATTTATGGCAACTGTAACACTTAAAAACATTAACAAAGTTTATGATGGCGGAGTACATGCTGTTGTTGACTTTAACTTAAACATTAAAGATAGAGAATTTATCGTATTCGTTGGACCTTCTGGCTGTGGAAAGACTACTACACTTCGTATGATCGCTGGTCTAGAAGAAATCACATCAGGTGAATTAAGAATTGATGATGATGTAGTAAACGATGTTGCTCCAAAAGATCGTAACATCGCCATGGTATTCCAAAGCTACGCTTTGTATCCACATATGACAGTATATGATAACATGGCATTTGGTTTAAAACTTCGTAAAGTTTCAAGAGAAGAAATTGAACGTCGTGTTAATGAAGCAGCTGAAATTTTAGGACTTAAACCATTACTTCAAAGACGTCCTAAAGCCTTATCAGGTGGTCAAAGACAACGTGTTGCTTTAGGTAGAGCTATCGTTCGTGATGCTAAAGTATTCTTAATGGACGAACCATTATCTAACCTAGATGCTAAACTACGTGTACAAATGAGAACTGAAATCACTAAGATTACTCAAAGATTAGGTATCACTACAATCTATGTAACACATGACCAAACCGAAGCCATGACAATGGCATCAAGAATCGTTGTTATGAAAGATGGTTACATTCAACAAATCGGTGCGCCTAAAGAAATTTATGACTTCCCTGAAAACAGATTCGTTGCCGGATTCATTGGTTCTCCAGCTATGAACTTCATTGAAGGTAAAGTATTAGAAACTGGCGAATTCTTCGTTGGTGATCATAAGTTAGGTATGCATAAGATTAAAGTTCCTGAAAAGATGTTCGAAGTATTAAAAGAACAAAATCAAATCGAAAAACCAATAATCTTAGGTATTAGACCAGAAGATATTCATGATGAACATGCTAAATTTGATGCATATGATGAATTAAAATTAGAATATAAGATTGATGTATGCGAATTATTAGGTTATGAATCATTAGTTTATGCACAACTTTCAGGTCAACCAATCGTTGCTAAGATTTCTGCTAGAACTGATATTTCTATGGGTGATACAATTGAACTTGCATTCAACATGGAAAAATGTCATTTCTTTGTTGCAGATGAAGAAGGAAAGAGAATTAGAAAATATAACTAATATTATAGTTATCTTAAAGCAAGCACTTACGTGTTTGCTTTTTTAATGCTTTTAATATACTTTTTTAAATATTTATTGTATAATGCATATGTAAATTAAATTCAGGTATCTATTGGAGGTAAATATGAAAAAAACAATTAGAGATGTTGAATTAAATGGAAAGGTCGTTTTAATCAGAGTTGATTTTAACGTTCCAATGAAAAATGGTGTGATTACAAACGATAACCGTATTGTTCAAGCATTACCTACTATTAAGTATGCAATTGATCACAATGCAAAAGTTGTATTATTCTCACACTTAGGAAGAGTAGCTGAAGAAGCTGACAAAGCTAAAAATGATTTAGCTCCAGTTGCTAAGAGATTAGAAGAATTATTAGGTCAAAGCGTTAAATTCGTTCCTCAAACTAGAGGCAAAGAATTAGAAGATGCTGTTAAAGCATTACAACCTAAAGAAGTATTAATGTTCCAAAACACTCGTTTTGAAGATTTAGATGGTAAGAAAGAATCTAAAAACAATCCAGAACTTGGTGCATATTGGGCATCTTTAGGTGAAGTATTCGTAAACGATGCATTTGGTACTGCTCATAGAGCTCATGCATCTAACGTTGGTATTTCTACAAACATCGCTGGTCCTGCAGTAGCTGGTTTCTTAATGGAAAAAGAAATTAAATTCATCGGTGAAGCTGTAGATAATCCTGTTAGACCATTTGTAGCAATACTTGGTGGTGCTAAAGTATCTGATAAGATTTCAGTTATTGAAAACTTACTTAAAAAAGCTGATAAGATTTTAATCTGTGGAGCTATGGCATATACATTCTATAAAGCATTAGGTTATGAAGTTGGTAAATCTAAATGCGAACCTGATTTCATTGAATTTGCTAAAGGCTTACTTGATAAAGCTAATGGTAAGATCGTTTTACCAGTTGACGTAGTAATCGCTAAACCAGATGATGCAAAAGTTGCTGAAGATTTCTTTGGTGCTATCGCAGAAGCTGAAACTAAAGTTGTTAAAGCAACTGAAATCCCTGCTGATTGGCAAGGATTAGATTGCGGTCCTGAAACTATTAAAGCATTCGCTAAAGAATTAGAAGGCGCTAAGACTGTTGTGTGGAATGGTCCTGCTGGTGTATTCGAAGTTGAAAAATTCGCAGTTGGCACAAAAGCTATTTGCGAAACACTAGCTCACTTACAAGGTGCTACTACAATCATCGGTGGTGGTGATAGTGCATCTGCTGCTATTAATATGGGTTATGAAGCTAAATTCACTCACATCTCTACAGGTGGTGGCGCAAGCTTAGAATATTTAGAAGGTAAAGAATTACCAGGTGTAGCTGCAATTAACGATAAATGCTGCTGCGGCTGCGGTAAATAAGAGGTAATAAAATGAGAAAGCCTATTATTGCTGGAAACTGGAAAATGTATAAGAATCGCGACGAAGCTAAAGCATTCGTTTTAGAAGTTGCGAGCAAACTTCCATCAAAGAAATTAGTTGATAGTGTTATTTGTGCTCCATTTGTTGACTTAGGATATGCTGTAAAATATCAAGGTAGAAATTTACGAATCGGTGCTCAAAATATGCATTTTGAAGAAAAAGGCGCTTTCACTGGTGAAGTAAGCGCTGATATGTTAACAAATATTGGCGTTACATATGTAATCATTGGCCATAGCGAAAGAAGAGCAATGTTCAATGAAACTGATGAAACAGTTAACAAAAAAGTAAAAGTGGCATTTGAAAAAGGTTTAACTCCTATTATGTGCTGCGGTGAATCTTTAGAACAAAGAGAAAATGGCTTAACTGAAGAAGTAGTTGGCGGTCAAATCGAAAAAGATTTAGAAGGTTTAACTAAAGAACAAGTTGCAAAACTTGTTATCGCATATGAACCTATTTGGGCAATCGGAACAGGTAAAACTGCTACATCTGCTCAAGCTCAAGAAACTTGCCATTTCATCCGTGAAAAGGTTGCTAAGTTATTCGACAAGAAGACAGCTAAAGCTGTTAGAATTCAATATGGTGGAAGCGTAAAAGTTTCTAACGTTGATGAATTAATGGCTCAAGAAGATATCGATGGTGCTTTAATCGGTGGCGCTAGCTTAATCCCTGAAGATTTCTTAAAGTTAGTAAATGCTGCTGTAAAATAAAAATTAAAAAAGTGCGACTTTAGTCGCACTTTTCTTTCTTTATTTAGATAGTTATAATTGCACCTAGCATAAAGATTTGGTAAAATGTAATAGTATAAGGAATTATAATTATGGCTGACTTTTTAAGGAACAACGAAACACTTATTAAAATAATATTTGCGGTGTTGCTAGTAGCTTTATTTATCGGTTTAATGTTTATAGCTAAAAAATTAGAAGGTGCTAAAACAAGATCTGAAAAAATAAAGAAGTATGCTACAATCGCTATCTTTTCAGGGCTTAGTGTTCTTTTATATTATTTAAGAATACCATTCCCTATTTTTACTTTTTTGAAGTTACAACTATCAAGCTTACCAGCTTATATCATAGGCTTTTTATTAGGCCCTGCAAGTGGTGTAATGGTTGTAATGATTAGAACGGCAATTTGTATACCATTTACACATAGTATGTGTGTTGGTGAACTAGCTGACTTATGTATTGGGGTAGCAGCAACTCTTACTTCAAGTATTGTTTATTTAAAACATAAAACTAAAGGTAGAGCCGCAATATCATTATTATTTGCTAGCGTTGCTTGGGTAATAACAGCAATCTTTGCAAATATCATTTTACTACTACCTTTCTATATTAAATTAATGTTTAATAATGATCTAGCTGGATTTGTATCAATGCTAGCAAATAGTGTACCTGCAATTAACGAAAATAACTATATGTTAATGTATGTATTAATTGGCGTAATTCCGTTTAATTTAATAATGACAGTAGTATCTTCAATTGTTACATTTATCGTTTATAAGAGCATTTCTAAACTATATCGTAATATTGCAAAAGACGAAAGTCCAAAAGAAGAAAACCTTGACAATTCGAGCGAAAAGGAGTAAAATCGTTATAGTGTGCTAGTAAGACAGCACTTAAATGAATATATGATTAAGACTTACCAAAGGTGGATGTGAGTAGCGCTAGCTATCGCGTGAAAACAATTAATAATGATCTTAACTATGTTTGATTTAAGTCCTTACTAAATATTTATATAAGGAGGAGAAAAATATGGCACGTTACACAGGACCTGCATGGAAGGTTTCTAGAAGATTAAAATACTCTACATTAGAGAGTGAAAAAGAATTTGCTTTAGGCAAAAATGGTAAAGAACGTAGACGTTATGCACCAGGCCAACATGGTCAAAGAAGAGCTAAGTTATCTGAATACGGTATTCAATTACAAGAAAAACAAAAAGTACGTTTCACTTATGGTTTAAGCGAAAAACAATTCAGAAACTTATTCGACAAAGCTGGTAAGATGGCTGGTAAACATGGTGACAATTTCTTAATTCTATTAGAAACAAGATTAGATAACCTAGTTTATAGAATGGGATTTGCTTCAACTCGTAGACAAGCTCGTCAATTAGTTAACCACCAACATATCTTAGTTGATGGCAAGAAATGTGATATTCCATCATATTTAGTTAAACCTGGTCAAACTATTGCTGTTAAAGAATCATCAAAAGGTATCGCATTCATTCATGAAGCAATCGATCAAAACTTTGCTAGAAAAGAATACGTATCAGTTGATAACGAAAAATTAGAAGGCAAATTCGTTCGTCTTCCTGAAAGAAGCGAAGTATTACCAGAAATTAAAGAAAACTTGATTGTAGAATTCTACAACCGTTAAAAAGAAAATGTGTAGCATTGCTACACATTTTTTTATGCAATTATAATTATATTTATATATCTAATAAAAAAAATATAATAATTTAAGTAGCGTTTTCATATGTGCAAATATTGAAAAAAATGAGATTTAGATATATAATGAATTGAATATTTTGGGATTTTTCCAGAGTGTTAATTATTATACTTATATATTAGTACTAAGGAGGCATATTTATGGGTGTAAAAATTGTTGACACTGCTTTACGTGATGGCCATCAATCTTTAATTGCTACTCGTATGACTACTGATGAAATTTTAGCTTTGGTTGATGATATGGACAAAGCTGGATATCATGCATTAGAAGTATGGGGTGGAGCAACATTTGATGCTTGTATTAGCTTTTTAAATGAAGATCCATGGGAAAGATTACGCCTTATTAAAGCAAGATGTAAAAACACAAAATTACAAATGTTATTCCGTGGACAAAATATCTTAGGTTATCATCATTATGCAGATGATGTAGTAGATATGTTTGTTAAGAAATCATTAGAGAATGGTATCGATATCATTAGAGTATTTGATGCTTTAAACGATATTAGAAACTTAAAGTGTGCAGCTGATTCCACAAAAAAATATGGTGGACATTGTCAAATAGCTGTAAGTTATACAACTAGTCCAGTTCATACTGTAGATTATTATGTAAATCTAGCTTTAGAAATTGAAAAGATGGGCGCTGATTCTTTATGTATTAAAGATATGGCTGGTGTACTTTTACCAGAAGCAGCTTATGAATTAATTTCTAGATTAAAAGCTAGTACAAAACTACCAATTGAACTACATTCACATTGCACTGGTGGTATTTGTGAAATGACTTATGCGAAAGCAATCGAAGCTGGTGTAGATATCATCGATACAGCGTTATCACCATTTAGCGGTGGAACAAGTCAACCATCAACTGAATCATTCTGTTATGCTCTTCAAGGTACTAAATATGATCCTAAACTTGATATCGCATGCTTAAAGAGAGCTGCTGATACACTAACTAAGTTTAAAGATGCATACTTAAAGAGCGGAAGACTTAATCCTAAAGCACTAACTTGTAACCCTAGTATTTTAAAATATCAAGTTCCTGGTGGTATGTTATCTAACTTAATGAGCCAACTTAAAGAACAAGATGCAATGGATAAATACGAAGCAGTACTAAATGAAGTACCGCGCGTAAGAAAAGAATTAGGTTATCCTCCACTAGTAACACCACTTTCACAAATGGTTGGTACTCAATCAGTAATGAACGTTATGACTGGTGTTAGATATAAGATGGTACCTAAAGAAATCAAAGATTACTTACATGGCTTATATGGTGCAGCACCTGCTCCAGTTGATCCAGAAATTAGAAAGTTAGTAATCGGTGATGATGAAGTAATTACTTATCGTCCTGCTGATAAGATTGAACCTCAATTTGAAATGTATAAAGAAAAATATAAAGATTTAGTTAGAAGCGATGAAGATGTCTTAACTTGTGCATTGTTCGAACAAAAAGCAGTTAAATTCTTAACTGAAAAATATGCTCCAAAACAAGAGACAAAAGAAGAAGACGAAGTAATCGAATTCAGTCTAACTTTATAGAGGTGAAAATATGTTTTTAACTGATATTACAATTGGTCAATCATTATTATATTCAATAGTAGCGATTGCTGGTGTATTCTTAATTTTATTAATTATTGTATTATGCGTTAATATTTTATCTTTAATAAAATTTAATGATGATGGTACTCCTAAAAATAAAAAGGCAGAACCTGCTCAAACAAGTGCACCAGTAGCAAATAGTGTTAACCCAGCTTTAGTAGAAGCTGATGATGATATGATGGCAGCAGTGCTTGTTGCTTCAATTGATTTTTATAACGAAACAAAACAAAACGCACGTTGCGTTAGTGTTAAACAAATTAATTAAGGAGAATAAAAATGAAAGTTTATAAAGTAAAAGTTAATGGTAAAGTTTACGAAGTAGAATTAGAAGCAGTAAGCGAACAAGCTGGATCAATCGCAGCTAACCCAGCACCAGCTGCAGCTGCACCAGTTGCAAGTGGTGAAGGTCAAGAAGTTGTTGCACCTATGCAAGGAACTATTCTTGATGTTAAGGTTAAAGCAGGCGATGCTGTTAAGAAAGGGCAAGTAGTAGCAATTTTAGAAGCTATGAAATTAGAAAACGAAGTTGTATCTCCATTTGATGGAGTTGTTAAGAATGTATTAGTTAGCAAAGGACAAAAAGTTAATAACGGCGAAAAGTTATTAATTATTGGATAAACATATATGGGAATCGGAGAAATAATTCAAAAATTCTTAGGCGATTCTGGTATTGTACAATTCTTTACAAATGCTAATTATGGTTGGCAAAATGCGGTGATGCTAATTGTTGCTTTTGTACTTTTGTATTTAGCAATATTTAGATCATTCGAACCATATTTATTAATACCTATTGCTTTTGGTATGTTACTCGTTAACTTACCAATCGCAAATGTCGCTGATAAGATATTCGTGTATGTAGATAGTGCAGAATACGATTTAGCTAATGGAGTAGATGCGGCAGGTGGATTTATCAAGTATAATGGTCACTATTTTGGAGGATTACTGGGTTATTTATACTTAGGTGTTAAAACTGGTATATATCCTTGCTTAATCTTCTTAGGAATTGGTGCTACGACTGACTTTGGTCCACTAATCGCTAATCCAAAGAGTATGCTACTTGGTGCTGCTGCACAAGTCGGAATTTTTATTACATTTTTTGGTGCAATTCTTTTAGGCTTCAACGCGGAAGAAGCATCAAGCATTGGTATCATTGGTGGAGCTGATGGTCCTACAGCAATTTTAGTTACTACAAAACTTGCTGACCACCTACTACCTGCAATTTCGGTTGCTGCATATAGTTATATGGCACTTGTTCCTGCCATTCAACCACCAATTATTAGATTATTAACAACTAAAAAAGAACGCAGGATCAAGATGCAACAATTACGTCCTGTATCAAAGATTGAAAAGATTTTATTCCCAATCGTTGTATCGACAGTAGCTATCCTACTTGTTCCATCATGTGCACCATTAATTGGCTGCTTAATGCTTGGTAACTTATTTAAAGAAAGTGGTGTAGTTCCTCATTTAGTAGATACTGCGGGAAATTCACTATTATATATCGTAACTATCCTACTAGGTGTTTGCGTTGGTGCTACAGCTGATGGCCAAAACTTCTTAAGATTACAAACATTAATGATCTTCGGTTTAGGTATTTTAGCATTCGCCGTAGCTACAGCTTCAGGCGTTTTAGGTGGAAAGTTAATGTGCAAGCTAACACGTGGAAAAGTAAATCCAATGATTGGTGCTGCTGGTGTATCAGCTGTACCAATGGCAGCGCGTGTAGTCCAAAAAGAAGGTCAAAGAGAAGACCCTACAAACTTCTTATTAATGCATGCCATGGGACCTAACGTTGCTGGTGTTATTGGAAGTGCAATTGCCGCTGGTATATTACTTTCAATGTTTGGTTGATAATTATAAACTGACTAATTTATTAGTCAGTTTTTCTTATATAAATATGATATAATCTATTTAGGTGATAATATGAGTTTTAGAGATTTTATTTATTATGTAGGGGAAGTTATAATGTATTGCCAAGTAATCGAAAACGATATTAAGCATATCTATGCTTCAATGTTAAATGGGGATTACAAAGCAAACTTTTATAATCTTTTAAAAGAAAAGATCACTTTAGGCCAAGCAATTAAAAACTTACAAGAGCTTGACTTTAGCGATAATGATCATTTCTTTACGGAAGAAGAATATGAATACTTGCTGCAAATTACTGGTATTAGAAATCACTGGGCGCATAGCGGCTATATTAAATTCATATACCTTGATAACTTTCCAGCTACTCCCAAATATGAAAGGGAAGCTTCCAGATTAAAAGAAGATCACGACAAGCTAAAAGAATATTATAAGATAGTAAACGATACAAGACTAAAAGCCGAAAAGGAATATGGTAGACACTAATAGACTAAAAATTAGTCTATTTTTGTATGTAGGAAATATTTGCTTAAAAATAAACGGCTCTGTAAAACGGCTAATTTTTATAAGCTAATAATTATATTTAAAAAACGTTAAAACTAGGGGGCTTTGACCATCCACCTACCTTGATAAACAAGGTAAGTTATGTTAAAATTTACTGGTTAGGAGGTATGCTATATGGCAATTATCAAAGTGCAAGATTTAAAATTTGAATACCAAGATATTAAGAATGCCATAGGTGGCGTATCTTTAGAAATTGAAGAAGGCGAGTTTGTTTGTATCGTTGGCCATAACGGCTCTGGTAAATCAACACTTGCTAAACTTTTATGCGGATTACTTGTCCCAACGAGTGGACATATCTATATTGATGGCAGCGAATTAAAAGCTGAACTAGAAAACGAAGAAAACGATATGTTACGTAGACGCATCGGAATTGTTTTTCAAAACCCTGATAACCAATTTGTTGGTGTAACGGTCAAAGATGATATTGCTTTTGGTTTAGAAAATAGACAAATTGAACGCACTGAAATAATTAAGCGTATTGATGAATATTCTAGGCTAGTTGGTATGGATAAGTTTTTAGAACGTAGCCCTGAATCTTTATCTGGCGGTGAAAAGCAACGCGTTGCGATTGCCGGGATACTTGCTTGTGATACAGATATTATTATCTTAGATGAAGCAACAAGCATGTTAGATCCAAAAGGAGTTAGAGAAGTATTAAGTGTTATTTCTAACTTAAAGCATAAAAAAACTATTATTAATATCACTCACAACTTAAACGAAATGGTTTTAGCCGATAAAGTAATCGTTATGAATGAAGGCTTAATAACAGCTAGCGGTGATGTTAAGACAATATTAGAAAACGAAGAGTTATTAAAAGAAGCTAATTTAGTAATTCCTGATACGATTAAGTTACTTAATATGATTAGAGATTCTAAAATTTGTGAAGATGTGGAGGATGAAGTATGTCAGTTAATCTTTCACAGGTAATTTTTTCGTATGATACATCAAGAAAAGCTAGACTAAATGGTGAATACTACTTAAAAGTTGATAACTTAAATATTAAAGATACAAACGAATTTATCGCAATAGTTGGTCATACAGGATCTGGTAAGTCAACTTTAACTCATTTACTAAATAGATTACTTGTTCCTCAAACTGGTAAACTAGTAGTAGATGAAAAAGAAGTAACTAAAAGAACTAAATTATTACCAATTAGAAAAAAAGTAGGATTAGTATTCCAATTTCCAGAATATCAGATATTTGAAGATACTGTTTTAAAAGATGTATCTTTTGGTCCTAAAAACTTTAAACTAGATAACCCAGAGACTTTAGCAATCGAGGCGATGGAAACATTAGGTATCGCTGACTTAAAGGATCGTAACCCATTTACTTTAAGTGGTGGGCAAATGCGTAAAGTTGCTATTGCGGGGATTCTAGCCAGTAAACCTGATATTTTAGTTCTAGATGAACCTACAGTTGGCCTAGATAGTGCTTCTAAAGAAGAGTTATTAGAATTCTTAAAGTATTTAAATGAAGTAAAACATATATCAATTGTATTAATTACTCATGATATGGAAGTAGTAACTAAATATTGTAGGCGTACTATTGTTCTTAAAAAAGGTAATATTTTATATGATGGAGATAGCCTAGAGTTATTTAGAGATGAAAAGTTAGTAGAAGATGCTCATCTAGATTATCCACATTTAACTAAAATAATGATTGAGCTAAAGAAAAAATATAATTTAGATATCGATCCTTATAAATATGATGCAGCTAGTGCTTTTAGCGAATTAGAAAAAGCACTAATTGGAGGTAAACATGAATAGCGTAGTATTTGGTCAATATTACCACGCTAATTCGTGGTTACATCGCCTAGATCCAAGATGTAAACTAGTTAGTATGTTTATGTTAATGATCGGGGTCTTCTTCATTAGAAGGTTAGATGTATTAGTTTTACTCTTCGCTTTAGCAATTATTTTAGTAATTAGTAGTAAAGTGCCAATCATCAAATACTTAAAGAGTATTAAAATGATAGCAACCTTACTTATATTCACATTTGTATTTCAAGTTTTATTTAATAAAACGGGTAATGAATTATATACTTTTAATTTTACTTTGACTTATTTTAACTTAGCAGCGGGCATTTTACTTTTAGTATTATTCTTCGTTTTGGGAAGATTAGTCAAAAAATTAAGGCTATTACAGATGTTGGCTATTCTTACAGGTGCTTTTAGTTTGCAGATGTTTTGGGTATATGGTGATGTAATTACGCCATATAGCATAACCATCCATGATGCAAGCTTAATAAATAGCGGTATTATTTTAGTTAGAGTATTAATTTTAGTATGTATGTCTAGTTGCTTAACATTATGTACTAAGCCAACCGATATTACACTAGGCCTAGATAAGATGTTTGCGCCTCTTAAAAAGCTACATCTAGATACATCAATCTTCACGATGATGATTTCGATTGCTTTAAGGTTTATTCCAACGCTAATTAATGAAGCTTTTAGGATTTTAAGAGCCCAAGCAAGTAGAGGAGTAGAATTTAGCCAGGGCGGATTGATCAAAAAAATACGTCAAATGGTATCTTTACTAGTCCCAATGTTTGTAATAGCTTATAAAAAAGCAGCCGATTTAGCGCTAGCTATGGAAGCAAGAAGTTATATTCCAGGGCACGATAGAACTAGCTTATATTTACTAAAATATAAAGCTAGGGACTATATTGTATATGTATTTAGCTTATTATTACTTGCGGGGATGATCGTAGTGAGGTTTATTTTATGAGATATAAGTGCACTGTAGCATATGATGGAACAAATTTTCACGGTTTTCAGGTGCAAAATGATTTAAGATGCGTTCAAAGCGAAATCGAAGCGGTTCTATTAGTAATAACTAAAAAGAAAACTAAGATTTACGGGGCGGGAAGGACTGATGCAGGCGTACATGCCTATGGTCAAGTCTTCCATTTCGACTTTGATGTAGTCATGAAGCCTGATTTTATGAAAAATGCGCTTAATTCGCGCTTACCTAAAGATATTTATATCTTAAAAGTAGAGCATGTGGATGAGGGGTTTCACGCCAGATTCAAAGCTTTAGCTAAAACTTATGAATATTTGCTGGATTTTGGGGAGACTGACCCCCTAAAAGTTAACTATAGATGGTATTATAAATATAAATTAAATGTGGATTTGCTTAAAGAGGCATCTAAAGTGTTCGTAGGTACCCATGATTTTAAGGCAATTACCAAAAATCATAAGCTAGAAAACACTACTAGAACCATATATTCGATCGATTTTGAGCAAGATGGCACCTTACTTAAGATAAAATTTAGAGGTAATGGCTTCTTACACAACCAAGTGAGGATAATGGTAGCGATGATGGTCGAAGTTGCTAGGGGTAAAATCACAATTTTAGACCTTGAAAACGTCCTAAAATCGCTAGATCGCAAGAGGGCCCCTAAAACTGCCCCTGCAAATGGCCTATATTTAATGGATATTGAGTACTAATTTTAGCTCCTTTATAAAGGAGCTTTTTTAAACCCTTTAAAAAGTGCTTTTAGAGGGTTAAAAAATAGGCCCATTTTTAGATAGCTAAAAATAGACTAAAAAAATGGCAAAAATTTAGCCATTTTTTTGAAAAATCCTAAAAATGGCCGAAAACCCAAAATTTGCGCTAGGTTCTCAAAAATCATCAATCTTAAAACTTATTTGAAAAAAATCGAAAAAACGATTTAAAAACGAAAATTTGCGCTTTTCGGGGATAAAAAATAGCACTTTTAAAGATAAGGGTTATTTTTTAAAAGATAGGTTTTATAAAAAGGATGTCATTTGAAAAAGTTTCTTTTTGAGCGTTTTTAATATATTGATATTATTTATAAAAAATAAGCCTTTTTTAGGGGCTTTTGGGGCTTGGTTTTTAATGCTATTTTTATACCCCTAAATTTAGAGGTATTTTTAAGGGCCTAAAAGGATAGTTTACCCAAATCCAAAACTTATCCACATCACCCCTTTAAAAATATATCATTTTTAGATAATTAAACTTAATAGGAGTTAAACATTTGGTGTTTTTACTAGTATTAATTCTTAATGATAAAATAAACGCGTTTATATTTTTGTTAATGGCTAAAAAATGTGCTATAATCTTGGTGGATAAAAAGCATAATTTAAGCATTTAGGAGGTTAATTAATGAAAAAACTACTAAAATTTCTTCTTATATTCATATTAGTAATCATTCTTATTACAGGAGGCATCGTAATTGGGGTTTATGTAAGCCTTGGAAACGATACAGATGACACACCAATTGGCCTATATAAGGCTGATGCGGATAAGTCTGAAGTCATATCGACCGTATTATCGGAAGGTTTTGACCTTCACACAAAGAACTATATCGATATAACACTAAATGAAGAAGAATTAAATGTCTTAATTTTCTGTATTATTAGAGAAAAACTTAACGAAAACTACTTACCAGTAGCAAGCGATACGGCTGATTATACTGATTCTAAGAATTATATATGGGCATCTACCTTAGATTCAAGCGTTCCACTAGTTGGTGGCAAAGGAATAATTGTTAAAAGCTTATATGCAAAGATTAGCGATGGACAGTTAAAACTTTATATGCCAGCATTAATTGGTAAAAAAGCATCTTGTATTGAATTATATGTATCATTTGATGAGACAGAAGATGCATTCTTCTTAAAAATCGATACTTTAAAGGTTGGTAAAATCAATTATGCTGGTAAAGGATCGAAGAAGGTTCTTTCTTTAGCCACTAAAATGGGATTAAAAGAAACAGATTTAGAAGCAAAACTATCAACTGATGAATTAAAAGTTGATGTAGATTTACAAAATTTAAAGATTGGCGTTACTAAAGATAGCTTATCAGCATTCTTAACTAAAGTAATTACGGATAATATTGAATCAGAAGAAACTACTAGAGCAACATTAGTATCACTAGCTGATATGATCACTAGTAAGGAAAACGATATTTTAGATTTAGGTGTTTTCAACGACCGCTTTGGTGTAAGATGTGACTTGGCTAAAGCAGATGTGGATGATAGTCAATTGATATTAAATCCTGAATATAGCGAAGAATTTAATTACGATTTATATATAACTTCTATTACGCAAAACTTAGCTATTTCTAATATTGCATCTACTGATCCAAAGATTAATATTTCCGAAACTGATTTTAACGCGATGATCTTTGCAAAGTCTAATGGCTATGCTAATTTCATGGCTGAATTTGAAATTCCTAACACTGATGCCTCAATTAGACTTGCTATAACTGGTATTGATGTAGATTTAAATGCTGATCGCGTATTAATTGATGTTATTTTAGATTTAAATGGTCTAAAAACACTAATTACTTTAGGTGGAAATGTTAGTGGTAATAATACTAATCAAATATCAATTACTTTAGACGATACAATTAAGATTGGTGAAGGATTAAGTGAAGCCACTAAATCATATATTTTAGCGTCTAGCGACTTCATTAAAGTAATACTAGCTGAAAAGATTAGCGAAATCGAAATGATGGAATATGATGAAGCAACAAATAGCTTAATAATTAGTGGCGATAACTTCAACGAAATGTTAGAAGTTGAAGGTGGCGGAATCTTACCTATGCAAGTTAATAAGTTATGTTTAACTGAAGATAGCTTAGATGTCTATGTAACTATTACTAATCCACTAATTACGGCTAGCCTTGATATCGTATCACATGCAGTAAGTGATTTCTTAGAATCAAGCGGCTTATCTGCAGCTGATTTTAATATTAGTGATCCTGAGCAAGAAGCAGCAGTTAATGAAGTATTAGCCCAAATTGCCGCGTCAGGTGATGCAATAACTGCTGGTAATATTACTGAAGAAGATACAGCTAGCTTAATTGAAGCAATTCAAGGTTTGTCAGATAAAAATAAAGAAGTAATATTTAATTCTATTGAAGATAGTATGATATCTGATGATTTATTAAATCTATATGATTCACTATTTGGTAAATAAGATTAAAAAGCAAGTCTAGAAATAGACTTGTTTTTTAAAAGTATTGAGAAATTTGCTAATTTATGCGATAATGCAAATATAGAAATATATTAAAAGAATGGTGGTTATTATGAAAGGTTTGTTTATCACATTTGAAGGTGGCGAAGGTAGTGGAAAGACTACTTTAATTAATAAAGTATATGATAAGTTATTAGCTAGTGGCAAAAAAGTATATAAGACTAGAGAACCAGGTGGGGTTGAAATAGCTGAACAAATAAGAAGTGTTATTTTAAATGTCAATAATACTAAAATGGATAAAAGAACTGAAGCTCTTTTATATGCAGCTAGCAGAAGACAACATTTAATTGAAGTAGTTATACCTAAACTTGAAGAAGGTTATATTGTACTATGTGACAGATATATTGACTCAAGTCTAGCTTATCAAGGATATGCGAGAGAAATTGGGATTGAGGAAGTATTAAATGTTAACCTCTTTGCTACAGACGGCTTACTACCTGATAAAACTATATTTGTGGATGTAACACCAGAAGTAGGTTTAGCCCGTATTAAAGATAATAACCGCAATCAAAATAGATTAGATTTAGAAAAGATGAATTTTCATAAGATGGTATATGATGGCTATAAAAAGTTATGCGATATGTTTCCAGATCGCTTTATAAGTATTGATGGTAACAAAGAGCGCGAACTTGTCCTAGATGATTGTATGAAAATCATCAATGATTTAATTAAGTAGGTATATTATGAGTTTTGAAGATTTAAAGAAATATCAACCAGCGGTTGTAAAACTGCTTGATAATAGTTTTAAAAAAGATAGGCTCGTACCAATTTATTTATTTGCGGGGCCTAGAGGCACTTTTAAAAAAGATGCGGCTAGATATTTAGCTAGCTTAATACTTTGCGAAATTAGTGGTGCTTGTGGACAGTGTAACCAGTGCTTAAAAGTAGCTAATGGTACAAATCCTAACTTAACTATTATTAAGCCAGCTGGTGAATATATTAAGAAAGAACAAATCATTGATTTACAAAATGATTTTGGCTTAACTAGTGAAACTAAAAAGATATTTATCATTTATGAAGCTGATAAGATGACATCAAGTTCAGCTAATTCGCTTTTAAAGTTTTTAGAAGAGATGAATGAAAATACTTATGGAGTATTAATTACCGAAAATGCGAACCGTATATTATCTACTGTTAAATCGAGATGCCAAGTTATTAACTTTGCTCCAATTAATAGAATTGAAATATTAGGAGATCTAGAAGATAGAGGAATAAATGTAGAGACAAGTCATATTATTGCGTCGCTTACTTATAATATAGAAGAAGCGCGTAAGATGACTAATGATAATATGATTACTAAAATGATAGAGTTAGCAATTGATGTAACTTTATCATTTGAAGCAAGAGATCATAACGGTATACTTATTATGTTTACAAAAGGTAAATTCTTAATTGAAGAAACATTAAAAAGTTATCATATGATGTTTTTTGATATGTTAACGGCAGCGCAAAACGATAAAATTAAAATATTAATTAATCAAGATGTTGATCTTGATAAATTAGTATTTTGCGAAACATTAGCTAAGAATAGACCAAATTTAAAGATTGAACAAGAAATAGCAATTCTTGAATTATTATTAAAGTTTAAAGAAAGACTTACATATAATGTGAATAAAGATTTATTATATGCACAGTTGTTTACAGAAATTAAGAGGTGTTAATCTTGAAAAAAGTTGTAGGCGTTGGTTTTAAAGACGGCGGTAAAATATATTGGTTTAATCCTGATCCTTTTAAATTAAAAGTAGGATCAATGGTAGTAGTAGAAACTGTTAGGGGATTAGAACTAGGTAAAGTCGTAAAACCAATTCAAGAAATAGAAGATGAAAAATTAGAAAAAGAATTAAAAGATGTAGTTAGACCAGCTACCGAAAAAGATATTCGCTCTTTTATTGCTAATGAAGCAAAAGCGGAAGAAGATTTACCAATTATTAAAAATATTATTGAAGAACATAAACTTGATATGAAAGTAGTTGGTATTGAATATACACTAGATGGAACTAAATTACTTATTTATTATAACGCGGAAGGTAGAGTTGACTTTAGAGAACTAGTTAAAAGTTTAGCCGCTGTAATGCATGTAAGAATTGAACTTCGCCAAATCGGACAACGTGAAGGCGCTAAAATGATGGGTGGCATTGGTATCTGCGGAAGAGAATTGTGCTGCGCTAAACATTTAAGAGAATTTGATTTAGTAACGATGAAGATGGCTAAAGATCAAAACATGAGCTTAACGGCTAGTAAGATTACAGGTCTTTGTGGAAAACTAATGTGTTGCATTGGTTATGAAGAAGGCGTATACGCAGAAGCTAGAAAGAGATTGCCTGATATTGGTGATATCGTAGATACTCCATCTTGTAAAGGTTGCGAAGTTGTAAATGTTGATTTCTTAAGAGAAATAATATCAGTTAAGAAAGATGATAATATTGAAAAATGTCCAGCTAGTGACATTAAAAATGTTATTTCTAAGAGTAAGAAAAAAGATAAAAATAATGATGTAATTAGTGATGAATTAAAGGATTTAGAATAATGGAAGTAATCCATGATTTACTAGGTTATGATGGGCTAAAGATATATCAAGATAGTGATGCTTTTAGTTTTTCTATTGATAGCTTATTGCTTGCCGCATTTATTAATACTAATAATGCAAAATCTATAATTGATTTATGCACCGGTAATGCGCCCATTCCTTTATTTTTAACACTAAAAAGTGATGCGAATATTATTGGTATTGAGATTCAAGAATATATAGCTAGTCTTGCTAAAAAAAGTGTAGAAATAAATAGTATTAAAAATATTGAAATCATCAATGCTAATTTAATAAATATTTATAAAGTAGTTGGTAATGATAAATTTGATATCGTTAGTTGTAATCCGCCTTATTTTAAAGTAAGCGAGGATTCACACTTAAATAAAAATGATTATTTAAGTATTGCTCGTCACGAACTAAAATGTAACTTTTTAGATATTGTGAAAGAAGCAAGTAGATTACTTGTAGATGGGGGCAGCTTTTATTTCATTCATCGATGCGAAAGAATTCAAGAAATATTAACTTTATTAAAACAAAATAATTTTGGGGTTAAAAGAATGCGATTTGTTTATCCCAAAATAGGTGATAACGCCTTACTTGTTTTAGTTAAAGCTAAAAAGAATAAAGCCGATGATGTGAAAGTTGAAGAACCACTTTATATTTATTTAGATAATAGTAAAAATATTTATACAAACGAAGTATTAAGTATTTTTAATTATAAAAAAGTATGATATAATCTAATTAGATGGAGGTAATGTTATGTTACTAAGTTTATTAACAAGAGAAGAAAAGAAATACTTTATCGATTTATTAAATCGTGTTGTTTTAGTTGATGGAAAAGCAACTGAAACAGAACAAAAGATTTTTAATCGTTTAAAATATGAATTAGGTGAAAGTTTTAATAGTTATAAATTATCTACTTTATCAATTGACAAGTTGATCAATTATTTCGCTAAGAAAAATGACTCCACAAAACGTCTTGTTTATATGAACGTTGTTGCTCTAACTTTAAATGATGAATTATATTCAGTAGAAGAACATTTATTAATTGAAAAGATTCAAGAAGCATTTGGAATTAGTGAAAAGAAAAAGAAAGAACTAATGAAACTAGTTTACGCAGAACGTGATTTGCGTGAAAATGCAAAACGATTAATTTCTGAATAAAATGATTAAAAGTCTTTCTTCGGAAAGACTTTTTTAGGAGGTATATATGTTACATGATCAACATATGCATTCACATTACTCGGAAGATTCTAAAGAAGATTTAAAAGCATATTTAGATATAGCAAATAGACAAGGTATAAAATACTTTATGACTTGTGAACATGTGGATTACGACCCGCCAAGTTTTAAAAAAAGCTGGATTGCTGATTTTGATGCTTTACGAAAAGAATGTAAAGCTTTAATACCACTATATCCAAATATAACTTTTTTATATGGAATAGAATTGGGTTATAGAGAAGATCACTATTTAGATATGATAAATATGCTAAGGGATCATAAATTTGATTTAGTGCAATTAAGTGCTCATGATGATGGAGTGCATGATTATTATTTAAAAGAATCATTTATGAATACTTATAATGATTTATGTAGTTACTTTGATCAAGTATTTAAAGCGATATCTAATTTTAGTGATTATGATGTTTTAAGCCATTTTGATTATGGCTTTAAAACAGCTAGGATGGTAAATCCTAGCGAAGATATTAAATTATATGAAGATAAGTTGATTAAGATATTTAATAAGATAATCAAGGATAATAAAGCATTAGAAATTAATTCTAAAGTACAAAATACAATTAATGATGATGAATACTTAAAGTATATTCTTAATCTATATTACAGTTTAGGTGGTAGAAAATTAACTTTATCAAGCGATGCGCATAAAGTTGAAAATTATCGCCTTAATTTTGATAAATATATAGCGATGATTAAAGATGCTGGTTTTAAGTATCTATGTTACTTTGTTGATAGATGCGAGCATCATTATGAATTATAAACACCCCTAGGGTGTTTTTATTTTTTCTTAACAATTATATGAGCGTGTGATATAATCGATATGGTAATTATATTGATTATCAATAAATTTATTAATTATTATTAATGGGGGAAAAATTAAATGGCAAACAAAGTTTTTCAATCTATGGATGGTAACCAAGCTGCCGCATGGGCTGCTTATGCATTTACTGAAGTAGCTGGTATTTATCCTATTACTCCTTCTACTCCAATGCCTGAAAACATTGATGATTGGGCAAGTAAAGGAAAACTAAACTTATTTGGAAATCCAGTTAAGGTTGTAGAAATGCAATCAGAAGCTGGTGCTGCTGGAACTGTACACGGTTCACTTCAAGCTGGTGCTTTAACTACTACATTCACAGCTAGTCAAGGACTTTTATTAAAGATTCCTAACATGTATAAAATCGCTGGTGAATTACTTCCAGGTGTTATGCATGTATCAGCACGTGCTTTAGCTGTTCAAGCATTATCAATCTTTGGCGATCATCAAGACGTTATGGCATGTCGTCAAACTGGTTTTGCAATGTTAGTTACATCAAGCGTTCAAGAAGTTATGGACTTAGCAGGCGTTGCTCACCTTGCAGCAATCGAAGCAAGCGTTCCATTCATGCATTTCTTTGATGGTTTTAGAACATCACATGAAATCCAAAAAGTTGAAGTAATGGATTATGAAGTATATAAGAACTTACTAAATTGGGAAAAAGTAAAAGAATTCAAAGCTAGATGCTTAAATCCTAACCACCCTGTAACTCGTGGTACTGCTCAAAACGATGACGTTTACTTCCAAGCTAGAGAAGCTCAAAACAAATATTATGATGCTGTTCCTGATATTGTTGCTAAGTATATGGCTGAAATCTCTAAAGTAACAGGTAGAGATTATGCTCCATTTACTTATTATGGTGATAAAGAAGCTACTGATATTATCATTGCAATGGGATCAGTTAATGAATGTATTAAAGAAGTAGTTGATTACTTAAATGAAAAAGAAGGTCGTCATGTAGGTGCAATCAATGTTCATCTATATCGTCCATTCTCAGTTAAGTATTTAATGGATGTATTACCTGCTAGCGTTAAAAGAATTGCCGTACTAGATCGTACTAAAGAACAAGGCGCTCTAGGCGAACCATTATTCTTAGATGTTAGAGCAGCATTCTATGGTGTTAAGAATGCCCCAATGATTATTGGCGGTAGATACGGCTTATCTAGTAAAGATACAACACCTGGTCAAATTATTGCAGTATATGATAACTTAGCTAAAGGCAAGAAAGCCTTAGAACACTTCACTATTGGTATCAATGATGATGTAACTCATTTAAGCTTACCAGTTAAGAAGGAAGTTAACACAGCTGGTGATGGTGCTACTCAATTAATATTCTACGGTTTAGGTAGTGATGGTACAGTTGGTGCTAATAAGAACTCAATCAAGATTATTGGTGATAACACTGATAACTATGCTCAAGCATATTTCGCATATGACTCTAAGAAGTCTGGTGGAGTTACTAGAAGCCATTTACGTTTCTCTCCAAACCCTATTAGATCTACATATTTAGTAACTGAAGCTGACTTCATCAGTTGTAGTATGGATGTATATATTGAAAAATATGATATGATCTCTAACTTAAAAGATCATGGTACATTCTTAATCAATACTACTTTATCTGAAGAAGAATTAATTAAGATTATCCCTGATGGTGTAAAAGCACAACTTGCTCAAAAGCATGCTAAGTTCTATATGATCGATGCAGTTAGCCTTGCTCGTAAGATTGGTTTAGGCGGAAGAACTAATACAATTTTACAATCTGCATTCTTCAAATTAAATGAACAAATTATGCCATATGAACATGCAAAAGAATTAATGAAGAAAGCAGCATATAAGTCTTACATTAAGAAAGGCGAAAATGTTGTTAACATGAACTATCAAGCAATCGATTCTGGTGCTGATGGACTTCGTGAAGTTAAAGTTGATCCAGTATGGGCTAACTTAAAAGCTAAGAAAGCTAAAGTTGATAAAAACTTACCTGAATTCATTAATCGTATTGCAAAACCTATCAATGCTGTTAAAGGTTATGATTTACCAGTAAGCGCATTTGATGGTTTCGAAGATGGTACAATGATTGCTGGTACTGCAGCCTTCGAAAAGAGAGCTATCTCTACATTCGTACCAGTTTGGGATCCTAAAAACTGTATCCAATGTAATCAATGTTCATTCGCATGTCCTCATGCAGTTATTAGACCATTCTTATTAACTGAAGTTGAAGTAGCTAACGCGCCAAAGAAAGCTAAATACTTAGATGCAATGGGCAAAGGCTTAGAAGGCTTAAAATATACAATGCAAATCTCTGTTGATGATTGTACAGGATGTGAAGTTTGCGTTAACACTTGTCCAGGTAGACCTGACAAGAAGACTGGTGAAAAAGTTAAAGCATTAAAGATGGTTAATATTAACGAATTAATCGCTAATAAGACTGATAAATTAAGTGAATACTTCTTCAACGAAGTAAGCTATAAAGATAACTTAGTTGATAAGATGGCTAATCCAAAGAATTCACAATTCGCTCAACCATTATTTGAATTCAGTGGCGCTTGTGGAGGCTGCGGTGAAACTCCATATATTAAGTTAATCACTCAATTATTTGGTGATAGAATGGTTGTAGCTAATGCTACAGGTTGCTCTTCAATTTATAGCGGTAGCTTCCCATCTAGCCCATTTACTACTAACAAAGAAGGATTTGGTCCAGCATGGGCTAACTCATTATTTGAAGATAACGCAGAATTCGGCTTCGGTATGAAAGTAGCTAACGAAGTTATGCGTAACAAAGTTGCTCACGCATTCAGTCAAATGTTAGAATGCGAAAAAGCACCTGCTAGAGCTAAAGAATTAGCTCAAGAATGGTTAGATAATAGATATGATGGCGAAATCACTAAACGTATCGCTAAAGAAATCGTTCCAATCGCAGAAGGTATGACTTGTGATTGCGCTAAAGAATTATTAGAAAATAAAGATTATATCGTTAAGACAAGCCAATGGATCTTTGGTGGAGACGGCTGGGCATACGATATTGGTTACGGTGGACTTGACCACGTAATCGCTAATAATGAAGATGTTAATATTTTAGTAGTAGATACTGAAGTATATTCTAATACTGGTGGACAATCATCTAAATCAAGCCCAACAGCATCAATTGCTAAGTTTACGGCTTCAGGCAAGACTGGTAAGAAGAAAGACTTAGCTGCAATCGCAATGAGCTATGGCCATGTATATGTAGCTGCAATTTCTCATGGTGCTAGTCAAGCACAAATGCTTAAAGCTATTAAAGAAGCTGAAAGCTATCATGGACCAAGTATCATTATCGCTTATGCTCCATGTATCAACCATGGTCTAAAACGTGGTATGGGTAAAGCTCAAGAACAAGCAAAACTTGCTGTAGATTGTGGATACTGGGTAACATTTAGATATGACCCAAGACTAGCTGAAGTTGGCAAGAACCCAATGCAAATAGATTCTAAAGAACCTAATTGGGATTTATATAGAGATCATCTAATGACTGAAAATAGATATGCACAACTTTCTATGTTTAATCCTGCTAGAGCTGAAGAATTATTAACATTAAATAAAGCTGAAGCTCAAAGAAGATATAAGATGTACAAACGTTATGCAGCTATGGATTATTCATTAGAAGAATAATTAATAAAGTCCGCATCAATTGATGCGGGCTTTTTAAATTGATTTTATATAGTTATTAATCTATAATGATTATATAGGTAGGTATAAATATGGAAGAATTAAAATTAATGTATGAATGTTTTAGAAAAGCATTTAATGAATTTGATTTAAGCTATCAAACATTTAAAGATAAATTATCTTGGGGTAAAAATACATATCTAACTAGATATGATAAAGACAAGCTAATTGGCTTTGCAATTGTTAGGAAAGATAATTTATGTTGTTTATGTGTAGATCCAGCTTATCAAAATAAAGGATATGGGACTAGTTTATTAAAAGAAGCCGAAAAGTTAGTTAAAGATAGTGGATTTAATAAAATAAACTTAGGTGGTGGTTTCTTTTTAGCTTGTCCTTTAAGAGGAAAAACAATAGAAGATAATTACTTTACACATCACGGCTACATTGGTAAACGTACTTGTTATGAAATGATGATGAAACTTGATAGTTATGATGTAGATAAGCAACCGATTAATCACGAACTTGATAATGTAATATTTAAATATAACGATCATCCATTCGAAGATGTTACTAAAGCAGTAGCTAAAGTACAAACAGAGTGGGTTAAATTCTTCCATGATGATGGACATTGTTTTATAGCCGAGAAGAAAGGTAAAGTAGTAGGATTTTGTAACATATCGTTTGATGATCCAACGCTAGTTAGTGCCGAAGGCGAAAAGGTTGGTAATGTTGGTTGCGTTGGGGTAATCCCAAGCGCAAGAAAAGGTGGTATTGGCCTAGCGATGGTCGCTTATGCTACAAACGAATTAAAGAAACGTAAATGTACAATTAGTCATATTCACTATACTGATTTAGAAAGATGGTATTCTAAATTAGGCTATAAGACATATATAAATTATTGGTTTGGTTATAAAAAATTATAGAAGTTAAAAACACTAATAAATTTTATTAGTGTTTTTTACATCTTAAATATATAATTAATTTATTGAAGGTATTATTTATGAATAAAGACTACAAGACGACTGACATGAGTTTGGGTCGTCCAATTAAGATAATACTAATATTTGCGGTTCCACTACTCATTGGTGCCCTTTTCCAACAAGTCTATAATGTAGTTGATACAATGATAGCAGGGCACCTAATCGGAGATGAAGCAATATCGGCGATTGGTTCAACTAGTTCACTATATGCTTTGATTGTTAATTTAGCGCTAGGGCTAAATACCGGTTATTCTGTATTAATGAGTAGAGCATTTGGGGCTAAAGATGATAATTTACTAAAACGTAAAATTGCTTTTTCGTTTGTATTTAATATTGCTTTAGGTATTGTATTAACAATTGTATCATTGTTAATACTAAAACCATTGCTTAGGATGATTAATGTACCGGATAATATATTTAGCGATTCATATAAATATATCGTAATCATTATTGCATTTATGTTAGCTACTATTATTTATAATATGTTTGCTTCAATTCTAAGAGCGCTAGGTAATAGTAGAGTACCGCTATATTTTCTAATAATATCTTGTATCATCAATTTAGCTAGCGATATTATCTTAGTTAAAGTATTTGGAGCTGGTGTAGAAGGACTTGCTTTTGCCACTGCTATTGCCCAAACAATTTCAGCTATTACAGTATCGATATATTTCTTTATTAAATATAAAGAATTTATTCCCAAAAAAGAACATTTCTGTTTTGATAAGAAATTAACATACGATATGATTACTTTAGGCCTTTCATATATGGCCCTAAACTGTGTTGTAACTTTAGGAAGTGTCTTTTTCCAAAGTGCCATCAACTCACTAGGTGATAAGATGATAACTGCCTGGTCAGCTTCGCGTAAAGCAATTGGCGCTTTAATGCAGCCTCTATCGTGTTTAGCAGCAGCGCTAGCTACCTTTACATCACAAAACTATGGGGCTAGAAAAATTGATAGAATTAAATATGCTTTTAAATGGATTATTATCATTGAAGTAATTGCAAGCTTTATATTTATTGGATTAGGCTTTTTATTTGGAAAAGATGCAATTTATCTAATTAGTGGAACTACTGATGAAGATATATTAGAAAATGGATATATTAGTATTATTTGTCACTTCGTAATGTATCCGCCACTTGCTATACTATTCTGCGTTAGAAATGGTATGCAAGCACTAGGCCATAAGATTATTCCTGTATCTAGTAGCGTTGGGGAATTAATAATTAAAATTATCGCAACATACGTAGTGATACCTAAAGTTGGATTTATCGGTGTATGTTTAACGGAACCAGTTATTTGGTTAATATTTGGAATATATGTATTAATTGCTTTGCTAATTGAAATTAAGAAAAAAATAATACTAAATAACACAATAGAATAGTTTAAACAATTGAGGAAAAGCAGCATGAAGAAAAGAATTATATACTGGTTTATCTTGGGGGCAATATTAGCAATATTTGCATTTATTACGGTTTGGTGTTCGATTTTTTATCTATATGGTCAAAGCGATGATGCGGGATGGAACATCGTATCTTTGTTTTTATATTCTGTGTTATTCTTTATACCAATAAGTATTGCATTAACAATAATAGAAATAGTACTAATCGTTAATAAAAAACATAAAGTATTCGATATAATAGTGGTGTGTTGTATAATTGCTACATCAATTACTGGATTATTATTATCTTTTTTATTAAAATAGATATTAGGAGGAAATTATGGATAACTGTATTTTTTGTAAAATAATTAAGGGGGATATTCCTTCATATAAATTATATGAAGATGAATTTACATATGTGTTTATGGATATTGCTAATGATATTGATGGGCACATCTTAGTAATTCCTAAAAAACATGTAACTAATGTTTTAGATTGTGATAATGCTACACTTCACCATGTAGCTGATACTGTTAAATTAATATCTAATTTATTAGTAGAAAAATGTGGATACGATGGTGTTAATGTTTTAAATGCAAGTGGTGAGTGTGCTGGTCAAACTGTATTTCACTTACATTTCCATATTATTCCAAAGAAGAATAATGATGGTATCAGCGCATGGCCAAAGCTACCTGGTGGCACAGGCGTAGAAGCTGCATATAAAAAACTAAAAGAAATGTTAGATAAATAATAGATATAAAACCTTGCTATTGAGGATATTGTATGAGTAGAAAAAATAATAAAAGCGGTGTACCAATTTTTATTTTATTTATCGCACTTGTAGTAGTGATGTATATACTATTAAAACCAATCTATAACGCAATTGGTGTCCCAGAAGATAAAAGAGTCGGTGTCACTGTTGTAATTTCATTTATCGTTTTAATTGGTCTTACAATTCTTATAATATATATGTCTAGTGCTAGACATAAAGGCAAAAAGGGCGAGAAAAGTGTTGCACGTATGCTTAACTGGTATACTGATCACTATGGCGGTTTTGTAATTAATGATATTATCATACCTGGAGAAAATACTAAGACTTCACAAATCGACCACATCTTACTAACTGGTAGCGGTATATGGGTAATCGAGACTAAAAATTATTCGGGTAGAATTTATGGCTCCGAATATGATTACGAGTGGACACAAGTATTAAATTACGGAAGAACTAAAAATAGATTTTATAATCCAATAAAACAAAACGAAACCCATGTGAATAATCTTAAGAATTTACTTGTGGATAAAAAGTATATTTATTCATGTGTTGTATTGACGCAAGATAATATGCAAACATTTTGTAGAGGGGTATATAGCGTTCGTTCGCTAAAGCAGTATCTAGTTAGAGTTCATAATGATGCAAAGTATTCGCTATATGAATTAAATAAGATATATGCAAAAATAATGAATTGTAAAAACACTACATCACAATCCACTAAAGAGCATATCAGAAACATTAGAGATAGTAGATATTAAAAAGCGCAAGATACTTGCGCTTTTTTTGTTATGTACAAACTTTGCATTAATACATATTTTTGATATAATCTTAATGAGGTAAATAATAATGAGTGAAGCATTTTTAGGAAAAGAAGAAGAATTAAAAAGTAAGATTAGTCTAGAATCAAATTCTAGAGGAATTAAAGTTGTTAGCATTGATCATTATATTGAAGATATTCATAGACGTTTTAAACGTATTATGAAAGAAGTAACTAATGAAGTTGAAGCTAAAGCATTATTCTTAGACTTTTTAGAAGTTAAAAAGAATGTGGACGAAGTATATATGCCATCAGGAGATATGGATGAATATACTTTAGAAAAGATTAATCATGCTAATGAATTGTTATGTGAAATATATGGGTTAATCTTATCTAAATCACCAACTATTTATACATCACAAATTCAATACTTTGCTTATAATAGTTTATTTGATAATGCAGATCATATGATATTTTATCGATATCTATTTAATATAGTGAAAGATAATTTTGAAGTAGCAAGATATACAGTAGGTGTATTTAAAGAAATCATATTTGTACATTACGATTTAGATGTTAATGGTGTTATTAAAGATAATGTTACTGAAATTATTGAGATGTTAGTTAAACTATGTAATGATGCAAACCTTGATGTTAATGAAGAATTAGAAGGATTAATTGACTAATGAAAGATGTAGTAACAGATTTTAAGAAATTCATTAACAAAGGTAATGTAATCGACTTAGCAGCTGGTATTATTATAGGTACAGCATTTACTGCTATTGTCAATTCACTTGTTAATGATATTGTAATGCCTTTAATTAGTAGGATGATTAATTTTGATCTAACTAGTGCTAAAACAGTGTTGCGTGAAGAAGTACTTGATGAAGAAGGCGAAGTAGTAATTAAAGCTATCACCCTAAATTATGGATCATTCATTCAAAATGTAATTAATTTCTTTATAATTGCACTAGCTATATATGTAGCAGTAAAAACTATTAGGTTCATTAAGAATGGTTATATTCGTAGTGAAATTAAATATATTAAGAAATTAAAAGCAAAGCATCCTGAATTGTTTGATGAAGAAGACGAACCAGGTACTCTTCTATATGAAAAATTAAAGAAGAATCATCCTGAATATTTTAAGACAGAAATTGCTCAAGAAATTGAAGCAAAGAAAGCAAAAGAAAAAAGAGAATTATCTCCTCAAGAAATTAACAATGAATTATTACTTAGACTAAATGAGAATTTAGAAAGAGTGTATGGTGTATCTAATAACGAAGAGGATGAGATTAGAGATATCGTTAATGAGGAAAAAGAAAAAGAGATTAAGGAATAACCTTAATCTCTTTTAATTTCTTATTTTCCATTATCATCAAGTAACATTAAGCCAAAGATCATTATAAGTGGTACGATAATTCCATATTGGAAGTTATTTAAGAACCAATCAAATGAATCATTCTGAATAGCCATGATTACTTGAAGTATTAATAATACGAATAATAATACTAAGCTAAAGATTAATACGATAAAACCAATCTTCATTAGTTTTAAGCCGAATACTTTTTCAAGTAAGAAGCAGATTAATACGAATGCATAAGCTAGGCCTAAAGTGAATGCTACGATTCCATAGATTACATATAATGCATCAACGCCATCTCTAATTAATTCACCATATGATAGTAAATTAAGAACTGCACTAATAAATAAATAACCCATTAAGAAACTTAAAGTGATTAAACCTTCTTTATCTTTCTTAACTAAAAGTAAGATAGCAGGCGCTGCATATAATAATGTTAATAATAAATGCATTGTGATGCCTGTAATTGCGCCCATGAATCCATCGCCAAAAGAACCAACTAAGGCAACTAATTCAAATGCTGCTAAAACTAATAATAAAATAATTGTTAATAGTCTAGCTATTTTTCTAAAAACAGAAACTAATTTGTCCATTAATATTCCTCCTATAAGACAAATAAAGTTTATCATATATAACTATAGGTGTCAAAAGGTCATTTGACAAATTAGACTACTTATTATAAAATGGTATCACTTGTAATTAAAAAAGGATGGTGACTTAAAATGTTTGGTGACCCCGAGGGGCCTCTAATATATGTGTTAATAGTATTATTACTATTATTTAGCGCATTCTTTGCTGGTTGTGAATCAGCATACGCGTATTGCAATCGTCATAGAATTAAAGTTATGGCGGAAGATGGCAGCAAACGCGCAAAAATAGTTTTAAGGATTTTGGAACATTCCGATTCCACAATCATTACAACGCTTATTGCCATCAATATATGTCATGTTGTTACATCAGTACTTGCTACCATTCTAGCGATCTATTTAATAGGTGCTGCTGGAAGTGTTGTTGCCACAATCGTCACTACGATTGTTGTATTCTTGTTTGCGGAAATTTTACCAAAAAACATTGCAACTCTAAATGCCGATAAGTGGGCAATTAATGCTAGCGTTATCTTATATTTCTTTAAGATAATATTCCTCCCAATATCAATTATCTTTGGACTTTTATTAAAAGCCACGAAAAAGACGCTTAATTTAGATGAAGATGAAGATACATTTGATGAAGATGACTTTTCCGATGTTGTGGAAAAAGTTGAAGAAGAAGGAATACTAGATGAAGAAGAAAGCGACATCATTCAAGCCGCTATCGAATTTGGTGATATTAAAGTAAAAGAAGTATATACACCAAGAGAAAAAATCGTTGCTTTAGATTATGATAAATGCACAAAAGCATATCTAAAACAATTTATACTAAGTAACACATATAGTAGAATACCAGTATATCAAGGTAGTATTGATAACATCGTTGGTATTTTACATATTAGGACATATTTAAAAGCTTTATTTTTAAATAAAAATGTTAACTTAAAAGATATATTAATCGCACCACACTACGTTGCACCGGGTGCGCCAATCGATGAAATCTTTGCGGGATTTAGTGAGCATAAGACTCACATTGCGATTGTGCGCAACGCTAAAGGTAAAACGATTGGTATGGTTACGATGAAAGATATACTAGAAGAACTTGTAGAAGACATCAATGAAGAATCAGATGATGAAAGACTTCAAGGAGGTGAAAAGTAATGCCTGCTTGGGGATATGTAATTATTGCAGCACTTGTAATTTTAGTTGTGTTATCAGGATTCTTTAGTGGTAGCGAAATAGTATATGCAAAAGTAAATAAATTGCGCCTTAAAAAAGCAGCCAAGAATGACAAAAAAGCACGTCTTGCTTGCAAACTAAATGATAATTATCCAGCATTGATTGGCACAATCCTAGTTGGTAATAATTTAGTTAATATCGCAGCATCTTCACTTGCTACATTACTATTTACGCATATTTATCCAGAAAATGGTGCCTTGATCGCAACAATTATAATGACTAGTGTCATTTTAGTATTTGGCGAAATTATGCCTAAAACAATTCTTTCTAAATATGCTTTCACATCTTCTAAGAAAATGGCTAGACCTTTATATATCTTAGAAATCATATTCTTCCCAATTGTATGGAGTGTAAATAAACTAATCGGGGTTGCTAGTAAGCTTTGGACACCAAAAGAAAAAGCTCCAACAGCTACTGATGAAGAATTAGAAGTAATGGCTGATGAGATTGAAGAAGAAGGATATATTGATGTAGAGACTCACGACTTACTTCGTAATGCCATCGATTTTATCGATGTTATGGCATTTGAAGTAATGAAACCAAGAGTTGATATTTATGCTATTGATATTGAAGATGATATTAATGAATTGATTAAAGAAAAAGAATTCTTCACATATTCGAGAATTCCAATCTATGAAGAAACAATTGATAACATCATTGGTGTTGTTAATACTAATGAAGTATTAAAACTAGCTTTAGCTAAGAAAAAGATTGATTTAAAAGAAATCATGTATCAACCTATTTTTGTTCATAAAACTAAAACACTATCTAGTGTTCTCCAAGACTTCAAGAAAGAACATATTCATATTGCGGTTGTAATTGATGAATTTGGAGGAACATTAGGTATAGTTACTATGGAAGATATCTTAGAAGAGTTAGTTGGTGATATCTGGGATGAAACTGATACGGTGGAAGAAGAAGTAATCGAGGACACTGATGGATCAATTATTGTAGATGGCGATATGAATATCTACGATATGTTTGAATTGTTTGAAATGGAAACCGAAGATTTTGAAAGTGAATATGATACCGTAGCTGGCTGGTGTACGGAAATGTTAGAGAAGTTCCCAGAAGTTGGCGATACTTTCACTTACGAAAACTTAAAACTTACAATTCTTCAAGTCGACGGCGTTAGAGTAGAAAAAGTTAAAGCCGAAAAGATTGAAGTCGAAGAAGATGATGAATAAAAACTATACTAGGAGACTAGTATAGTTTTTTTATAAATTATCTTTATTGCTTTATAATTATTTATTGCTTGTATAAATTTAGATTATTAAGATAAAATATGAATAGGAGTACAAGAAATGAAAATAAAGATATCTACTTTTTCGAGTTATTTACATGAATCTAGCGTATTCTTAAAAGAAAACGAAGATTTTATTAATAGTATAGCGGATAACTTATCTACTAATATTGAATATGCTAATCTAGATGATTATGATTGTGATTTAAAATTAATATTAATTGCTAGTGGTGGATCTGAAAATTACTTTTTAGAAAACATTAATAAGTTAAAAGAACCATATTATTTATTAACAACTGGTAAGAATAATTCACTAGCGGCATCACTAGAGATATTAACATATCTAAATAATCATAATTTAGATGGGGAAATTCTCCATGGTAGCATTGATTACATATCTTTAAGAATTAAAGAATTAATTAAAAAAGATAATAAAGATTTAGTAGTTAATTTAGGTATTATTGGTAAGCCAAGTGATTGGTTAATTTCATCTAATCTAGATAGAAAAAAAGTATTAAAACTATTCAATATTAAATTAATAGATATTAGTTTAGATGAATTAATTGCTTTATATAAACAAAAAGAAAGCTTTTCATATAACTTAGCAGGATATGATAAAAAAGAATTAGATAAAGCAAATAATTTATATTTTGCTTTTTGCGAAATTAGAAGTAGATATAATTTAGCAGGATTAACTATTAGGTGTTTTGATTTATTAGATACTATTCATACAACTGGTTGTTTTAGTTTAGCGGAAATGAATGCTAAAGGAATAACTGGTACATGTGAAGGTGATATTAGTGCACTAATATCAATGTATTTAATAAAAAAATGGTTTGACCAATCTAGTTTTCAAGCTAATCCAAGTAAGATTGATGTAGATAATAATGTAATAGAATTAGCACACTGTACTTGCCCGTTTGATATGATATCTAGTTTTAAATATGATTCTCATTTTGAATCGGGAATTGGGGTTGCTATTAAAGGTGAATTTTTTGAAAAAGATGTAACAGTATTTAGATTATCATCGAATCTAAAAAGATTCTATGTAGGTGAAGGTAAGATTATAGCTAATCTAAATGATCCTAGACAGTGCAGGAGCCAGATTAGAATTAAGATGAATGATGATATATCTTGTTTATTAAGAGAGCCTTGTGGGAACCATCATATTGTATTTTATGGACATCATAAAGATGAAATTATAAATAATTTATATAAATTAGGAATGAGGAATTAATATGAGCATAATAATGAAGCTAGTACCGCTTCCTAAAATTGATAAATGCGAAAAAGCATTATTCATTGGGCCGCATCCTGATGATATAGAAATTGGTGCAGGTGGGCTAGCTAGTAAATTAGCTAACTTAGGTAAAGAAGTATATTATTTAATATGTTGTGATGGTGGGTGCGGAACACCGGATCGTAATGCAGACCCTGCAGATATTGCTGCTATTAGGAAGAATGAAGCAATTGAAGCTGGTAAAGTAATCGGGGTAAAAGAAGTTAAGTTTTTAGATTATCCTGATGGGGGCGTGTATAGCGTCGAAGATTTAAGAGTAGATATTGCGAAAGTGATATTAGAAATTAAACCAGATTTAATTGTATGTCCATCGCCATTCTTGAAAACGGAAACGCATATGGATCACATAAGAGTAGCTGAAGCTTGTAGAACGAGCTTGCTTATTGCTAAGTTTCCACTAGTTGCTAAAAGGCAAGGAATGGATATAGAAGGTATTAATGAATTTTGTAATGGAATAACACTGGCATACTACTTTAGTGCTGATGTAAATCAAATTGTAAAGATTAGTAAAAAAGATTTAGAAAATAAAATTGAAGCTTTAAAAAAGCATGCTAGCCAAATGGATTCTAACATCGTAGATGTTTTTAAATATATTAATTTTAAGGCAAAAATCTTTGGAATCAAGAGGTTTGCTAGATTTGGTGAAGGCTATTTTGTTCTAGGACCAGTGCATCAGCATTGTTTTTGTGAGAATATTTAAAAAATATTTCACATATCCGAAAAATAGTGTATAATTAAAATGTAATAAATTTATAAAAGAAAGGAACACAAAGTAAATTTATGAAAAAATTATTAACATTGACTTTTGCTATGATATTAGCATTTGTACTTGTTGCTTGTGGAGGCGGAGCAACTGCTGAAAGCATTGAAATCAAAGCATCTGCAAGAAGCGTTAAGATTGGTAGAACAATTCAATTAACTGCCAATGTAAAACCTGAAAAAGCTGCACAAGAAGTAACTTGGGCATCTGACAAACAAGATATCGCTACAGTTGATGCAAGCGGTAAAGTTACTGGTGTTAAAGCTGGTAAAGCTGTCATTACAGTTACTAGCGTTGAAAACCCTGCTGTTAGTGCTAAAATTACAATTAGCGTTAGCAATAATAATGATTTAGACTTCGGTGAATACACAATTAGAATTGCATATTCTCCTGGTGTAGAATACGAATTAGACCCTAGAATGACTAACTATCCTGCAGAATACAAAGTAAGTCCTACTCGTAAATTTGCTGCACAAGCATGGGAACAAGTAGAAGATAAATACAATTGTAAGATCGTTGTTGAAGGATATCCTACAACTGACTATTGGGAAAGATTTAACTATATCCTAGAACAAGGTAAGAACAATACTACTTACTTCGATATTTATTGGATTCCAACAAACCAAATTTCTAAGACTAGTTCAGCATTAATTAAGATGGATGATTTATATGCTGCATATGGTAATGGTTCAATGAGCCAAAACGACGTTTTAGCTAGAACTTATAAGAACGCATTATATGGATGGAGCTATACTTCAGGATCAATCACATCTGATGACCCAGTTATCGGTGTTAATGTTAACTTATTAAAGAGAATTGACATGGATGGCGATAAAGAACCTGCTAAATTATTCATGGAAGATAAATGGCACATCAGCGAATTCGTTGAATGGTGTAAAGAAGCTCAAACTAAATTAAACGGTTTATCAACTGGTGAAGAAGATAAATATTATGTAATCTCTGGTAGATTATCTTATTGGCTAAGAGACTTAGCTAGAACTAGCAACGTTCCTCTAGCTGACCCAATCACTAGAAAGATTCAAATCACTGATCCAAAAGTTGTTGACTTAGCTAACATGTTAAAAGAATTATTCGATGCTGGCTGCGTTGACCCTGCTAACCAAGTAGATGGTAAAGTAGAAACTTGGAATGCTCAACATGCATTATTAAATACAGGTTCTGCATACTTCGTTGACTACTATAACAGATGGAAAGCTGACCTTTGGGGTGAAGGCGATGATACATTATATGGATTCGTTCCATGGCCTTATGGTGAAGATCAAACTTATGAAACAGCTAAATGGGCTACTTATACTCAAGACTGCTTCGTAATGCCTAAAGCTATCACTGAAAAGATCGCTAACGCAGAAGCTACATCTGAAGATGTAACAATCGAAAATATCTTCAAAGTATGGTATGAATGCTACGCTTTAGCTCAACAATTAATGAAAGATGATCCAAACTATGACAAGGATGCATCAGATAGAATCGTTGCTCAAGGTAAGTGGGATACAGATGCAAGTGTTACTGCTTGGTTATATATCCAAAACAACTTAAAGACTAAAGGTTTATTCGACCCTATTAAAGAATTACGTCTTAACAATGGTGACGGAGAAGAATGGGAAAAATTCTCTGCTGGTTACATTATCCCTTCTCTAAAATATACAGAAGAAACAGACTATGTAGCAGCTGTTACTCCAGCTATTGCTAACCTAGAACAAACATTCGCAGAAAAATATAACTAATAATTATATTTGTATAAAGGCTCAAACTTAGTTTGAGCCTTTTTTCTTATATTATAATAAAGTAATTGATTTCCTATTATATGTAATTAGCTTTTCGTTTTGCATATTTATTAATTCTCTTGATAATGATGGACGCTCTATATTTAAATATAGAGCTAATTTTTCTTTAGAACTAAAATAAATAGTGCGCTTTTCATTCATTCTCGATTTTAATAAAAACAAGATCTTTTCTCTAATACTCTTTTGACAAAGTATCTTTAGCCTTTCTTGAGCAAGTAGTCTTTTATTAGCTAGAAATGATAAGAAGTTATTTAGTATTGCTTCATCATTTTGAAGTAGATAAATTAGGTTAGCTTTAGAAATAAAGGTAATCTTTGTTTCTTTTAAGCATCTACCAAAACCAAGATAGTACGGGCTAGAAGAAAATAGTAGAGTTGAAGCAAATATATCATCAGGTAAAATTGTACTAATTGAATATTCATTTTCTAAAATCGTAATCGTCGATATTTGTAATGCTCCACTTTCGAGTAAGCCAATCGATGTACACAGATCGCCTTCATTAAAGACAATATCACCTTTCTTATAAACTCTAGTAGTAATATATTTAGAATAGTCTATTTTAGAATTATTAAATAAGATATGCATATTTACTCCTTTTTGCACATTGTAACATATGTTACGATAATTCATTATAACATAAGTTATAATGAATGTATAGAAGAGGTGATAATATGAAGAAAATTATTAGTATTTTATTATTAGTGTTGGTAAGCATTTTATTTATAGGCTGTAAAGAAAAAGAAAAACCATACTTACTTACTCCGGAAGGAATTCCACTTGTAGCTGTAGGGGGAGTTGTAGATGAATTTGAAGTTACGACTACACCCGGTCCCCAAGTTCTTCAAAGCGAATTACTTCAAGATAATTATGATGTAATTGTAGCTCCAGTTACTTTAGGTGCACAATTATCAATTAAAGGATCAATCAATTACAAAATTGCTGGCTTAATTACATTTGATAATATGTATATCGTATCAAAGAAGAATGTAACACTAAATTCAATTAGTGATCTAGAAGGTAAAACGATATATTCATATGGTCAAAATCAACCAAGCGATATTATGCTTAAATATGCATTAGAAAAAAGTGGTGTTAGTGCAACTATTGAATACGCTGATAGCGTATCAACTGTTGTAAGTAGTTATTTCATGCCAGGCAATGCTGATTATGCCTTAGTAGCTGAACCATATCTATCAAAGATTAAACAAAAAATGGAAGTTAATGTAATTGATGTAGCAAGTGTATTAAGAAACTTATCTGATGGAAAAGTTGAATTTATTCCTCAAGCAGCAATCTATGTTTATAATGGCCTAACTAAAGCTCAAGTTAAGAAGATCTTAAAGACTATTGAAAATAACATTGCAAGCCTTAATTCAGATAGTGCCGCTTACGCTAAATTATTATTAGAAAAAGATGCTAACCTATATCCATTATTTAATAATTTAGGTGAAGATGTATTAAAAGGTGTATGCCAAAATGCGGGTATTAATTATCTAAAGGCTTGTGACAACAAAGCAAAATTAGAAGAATTCTTTGGCATTGTGGATAAAGCAAATAAGAATTTATTTAATTCACAAGTTCCAAGTGATGATTTCTATTTCAATTATTAATTAGGTGAAGCATGAATAAATCCAAACAATTAAATATTTTATTTACTTTTTTAGGTATCTTAACAATACTAATTGTTTGGATGGTAGCAAGCCTACTTATTAAAGAAGATATAATCCTTCCTTCAATTGGTATTACGTTAAAGAAACTATTTAATATTTTAGGAACCGGCTATTCTTATAAAATATTAGGGGCTACATTCCTAAGATTATTAATATGTCTGGCATCATCATTACTAATATCAATTATTCTAACTAGCTTATCGACTAGATTTGTGCGTTTTTCTTATTATATAAGACCGCTAATTACCCTACTTAGAACAATTCCAGTTGTTGCTATTATAATTGTTTTATTAGTATTTATTGGAAACCAAAGGGCATCAATCTATATTACTAGCTTAGTAATGATACCGATGATGTATGAAGGAATATTATCGGGAATGAAAAATATTAATTCTAATATTCTCGATGAGATCAAGATGCAATCAAATATCAATCCATATATTATTAGACACATCTTTATTCCGCTAGTTAGACCACATATCGTGGTAGCAATCATTAGTAGCCTAGGTTTAGGAATCAAAGTATTAGTAATGAGTGAATTTATTGCTACCCCTAGACTATCGATTGCGAAAGAGATGTTTAATTATCAATCAGCCTTACAGCTAGAAGGGATCTTTGCTTGGACAATTATCATTGTAATTATGATAATGGTACTAGAATTACTAATTAAAACTATTACAGATAAATATATTGACTAAAGGATGCGCTGCATCCTTTTTTGCATATTACTAGTAATTTATAATAAATGATTATAAAATATTAATAGTAGAGGTAGACATGATGGAAAAAGTAAGACTAGGTAAAACAAATTTATATGTTAGTAGAATCGGTATGGGTGGTATCCCAATTCAGCGCGATAACGACGATAATGCTTATAATGTAGTTAGAACTGCTTATGTTAATGGCATTAATTTCTTTGATACGGCTAAAGGATATACTGTAAGTGAAGCATATTTAGGCGAAGCCTTTAAGAAATTAAAAACTGAATTTAAAGGTTTTAGAGAAAGTATCGTAATTGCTTCTAAATCGATGAGCTTAACATATGATGCTATGATGAATGATGTCCTAGATTCAATTAAGAAAATGGATTGCGATTATATTGATCTATACCAATTTCATAACTTACAGCCAGGTAAAGATTATAGTGGGGCAAAAGCTGCTCTAATTGAAGCTAAGCAAAAAGGTCTAGTTAAACACATCGGTGTAACTAGTCATAATATGGATTATTTAAATGAATTAATTAGTGATCCTTTGTTTGAGACAATTCAATATCCTTATAATATTGTGGAAAGGCAAGGAGAAGAATTATTTAGAAAAGCAAATAAGTTAGATATTGGTGTTATAGGTATGAAACCCTTGGCAGGTGGCGCCATCGATGATGGTGCTATCGCCATTAAATATATAGTAAATAAAGACTTTGTAGTGGTGCCAATTCCAGGAATGGGTAGCGTAGAAGAAGTTATTAATAATGTAGGCGCTGTCCAATCAAAGTTAAATGAATCTGATTTAACAAAGATCAAAGAATATCAAGCAACGCTTGATGGAGATTTTTGTAGGAGATGCGGGTACTGTAAACCATGTACTAAAGGCATTGATATTCCATTTGCATTCTTGTGCGAAGGATATTATAGAAGATATAATTTACAAGAGTGGGCAATCCAAAGATATAACACGATGAAAGTAAAAGCTAGCGAGTGTATTGAATGCGGATTATGCGAATCACACTGTCCATATAACCTACCAATTATTAAGAAATTAAAAGAAGCCGTAAAGGTGTTAGAAAGTAAGTAGGAAATATTTAATTATTAATTAAAAATAGACAGATCTATAAATATATAAATGAAGCAAGTTTTTTAAAAAAGTACTTGCTTTTTTTTAATGTTTAGAGTAAAATCTTTAAGGTTTAGGAAGTAACCCAATTGTGGGAGGTTGCTGATACGCACGGATGAGTTGCCATATGTAGTGCTATCAGGTAATTCACGCAGTTGATTAATGCGCAAAGACGCTACAAGGAGGAAAGTAAAATGGCAAAGAAAGCATTAAGAATTAAACTTATTTCTTATGATCACAGATTAATTGATGAATCTGCAAAAAAGATTGTGGAAGCTGCTAAAAAAGCTGGTGCTGAAGTAGCTGGTCCAATCCCACTTCCAACTGAAAAGGAAGTATTTACAATTATCCGTTCACCACACAAATACAAAGATAGTCGTGAACAATTTGAGAGAAGAACTCACAAGAGATTAATCGACATCAAGAGTACTACTCCAAAGACTATGGATGCATTAGTTCATTTGGAAATACCTGCTGGTGTTGAAATCGTTCTAAAATAGGTAGAGTAAATAGGAGGTGAAAACTCGTGGCCAAAGGAATCTTAGGTAAAAAAGTCGGAATGACACAAATCTTCACAACAGATGGTCAACTAGTTCCAGTAACTGTTATCGAAGTTGGTTCAAACGTTGTGTTACAAAAGAAGACTGTGGAAACTGATGGATATTCATCAGTTCAATTAGGTTTCGCGGATAAGAAAAATCCTAACAAACCAGAAGTAGGACATGCTGAAAAGGCAAGCACTTCTCCTAAGCGCTTCATTAAAGAAATCGCTGGAGAGGAAATGCTAGCTTTCAATGTAGGTCAAGAGGTTAAAGCAAATATATTTAGTGAAGGTGAAGTTGTAGACGTAACTGGAACTAGTAAGGGTAAAGGATACGCAGGCGTTATCAAACGTCATGGCTTCCATAGAGGCCCTATGGCTCATGGATCAGGATACCATCGTGGTGTTGGTTCAATGGGTTCAATCGATGCAGCAAGAGTTAAGAAAGGTAAAAAGATGCCTGGACAACTTGGTGGTGTTCAAGTAACTATTCAAAACTTAACAGTTGCTAAAGTAGATTTAGAAAAGAATGTAGTGCTAATCAAGGGTAATGTTCCTGGTGCAGTTAATTCATTTGTTGTTATTACAAATGCTGTTAAAGGTCCTAAAACATCAATCAACCCTGAAGCCTTAATGTAATGAAAGGAGATACAAGTTATGCCAAGTATCGTTGTTTATAATCAATTAGGTGCAGAAGTAAGCAAGCTTAACTTAAAGAAAGAAGTATTTGCTTATGAACCAAATATGCAAGCTGTATATAACGTTGTAAACGCTGAGCGTGCTGGTATGCGTCAAGGTACACACCAAACTAAAGGTCGTAGCGATGTTAGCGGCGGTGGAAAGAAACCATGGCGTCAAAAAGGTACTGGACGTGCAAGACAAGGTACAACACGTGCTCCTCAATGGCGTGGTGGTGGAATTGTTTTTGGACCACATCCAAGAAGCTATGCAATGAAAGTTAACAAGAAAGTTGTTAAATGTGCATTAAAGAGTTTATTATCTGACAGATTAGCTAACAATAATATCGTTGTTGTAGATAAGATTGAATTAGCTGATTTCAAGACAAAAGGTTTAGTTGAAGTATTAAAGAACTTAAATGTTGCTGATAAGAAAGCAGTTTTAGTAACTACTACTGTAGATCAAAACTTATTCTTAGCTGGTAGAAACATTGCTGGTTTATATGTACAAACTAAAGATCATTTAAGTGTTTATGAATTAACTAATGCTAACACTTATATTATGACTGAAGAAGCTATTAAAGCTTATGAGGAGGATTTAAAATAATGAAAAATTCATATGAAGTTTTAATCCGTCCAATCATCACTGAAAAGAACGTAAAATTAGCTGAAACTAGAAAATACGTTTTTGAAGTAGCACAAGATGCTAATAAGATTGACGTTAAGAACGCTGTAGAAGAAGCATTCAAAGTTAAAGTTGTTGACGTTAATATTATCAATGTTCGTAAAAAACCACGTAAAGTTGGTAAATATGAAGGATTGAAGGCTGCTGTTCGTAAAGCTATCGTTACTCTAAGCGATAAGGACAAGCTAGATATTTATGAAATTTAGGGAGGTAAAGTAAGATGCCTATTAAAAAATATAATCCTACGACTAATGGTCGTCGTAATATGAGCGTTTTAGTAAGCGATGAAATCACTTGCTCAACTCCTGAAAAGAGTTTACTTGCTCCTATTTCTAAAAAAGGCGGCCGTAACAATTTAGGTAGAATCACTGTTCGTCATCAAGGTGGCGGTGAAAAGAGACATTATCGTATCATCGATTTCAAACGTGATAAAGATGGTATCGCTGGTGTAGTTAAGACTATCGAATACGATCCAAACAGAAGTGCTAATATCGCTCTAATCGCTTATAAAGATGGCGAAAAGAGATACATCATCGCTCCAAAAGATTTAAAGGTTGGTACTGAAATCTTCTCTGGCGAAGGTGCAGATATTAAAGTTGGTAACTGCTTACAATTAAGCAAGATGCCTATGGGTACTGTAATTCATTGCATCGAATTACATCCAGGTGCTGGTGCTCAACTTGTTAGAAGCGCTGGTGCAAGTGCACAAATCTTAGGTCGTGATGGCAAATACGTTATTATCCGTTTAACAAGCGGTGAAGTAAGAAAGATTTTAGGCGAATGCCGTGCTACTGTTGGTGAAGTTGGAAATGCTGACTACATGAACGTTAACATCGGTAAAGCTGGTCGTACTCGTCATATGGGTATTAGACCTACAGTTAGAGGTTCTGTAATGAACCCTAACGATCACCCTCATGGTGGTGGTGAAGGTAGAGCTCCAGTTGGTAGAAAGGCTCCACTTACTCCTTGGGGTAAGATTGCTCTTGGTAAGAAGACAAGAAATAATAATAAGAAATCGACTGATTTAATTATCCGTCGTATCAATGACTAATAGGAGGTAATTTATGGCACGTTCATTAAAGAAAGGTCCATTTTGTGATGATCATCTTTTAAAGAAAGTTCAAGCAGCTAATGCTTCAAACGATAAAAAAGTCATCCAAACTTGGTCTAGAAGATCTACAATTTATCCAGACTTTATTGGCCATACAATTGCTGTTTACAATGGTAAAGAACATCTTCCAGTTTACATTACTGAAGATATGGTTGGTCATAAATTAGGCGAATTCGCTCCAACAAGAACATTCCGTGGACACGGAAAAGATAAGGAAGCTAAATAGGAGGTAAAATATGGAAGCTAAAGCTATTGCAAAAACAGTACGTATGTCACCTCGTAAGGCTAGACTTGTTGTTGACCTTGTTAGAGGAAAATCAGTTGGTGAAGCTTTATCAATTTTAAAATTAACTGCTAACGATGCATCTGTTGCTATCGAAAAAACTTTAAGAAGTGCAGTTGCTAACGCTGTTAATAACAATCAAATGGATAAAGATAAATTATATGTTAAAGAAATCTATGCTAATGAAGGCATTAGAATGAAAAGATATCTACCACGTGCAAAAGGTAGTGCTGATCCAATTTATAAGAGAACAACTCACATCACTGTAGTTGTAGCAGAAAGGGAATAGGAGGTAGCTTATGGGACAAAAAGTAAGTCCAATCGGAATGCGTATTGGTATCATTCGTGATTGGGATTCAAGATGGTATGCTAGTAAGTTAGAAGTTCCTGCATTATTACACGAAGATTTAAAGATTCGTAGTACTGTAGAAGAATTCTATAAGAAAGCTCAAGTATCTCGTGTTGAAATCGAAAGAGTTAAGTCTAAAGTTATCTTAACTGTTCACACTGCAAAACCTGGCGCTGTTATCGGTAGAGAAGGCGCAGTTAAAGCTGAACTAGTTGCTAAGTTACAACAAATGACTGGCAAACAAGTTTACATGAATATTGTAGAGATTAAGAACCCTGATTTAGATGCTACATTAGTAGCAAGAAGAATAGCTGAAGAATTAGAAAACCGTGCTTCATTCAGAAGAGTTCAAAAGAAAGCTATTCAACAAACAATGAAAGCTGGCGCTAAAGGTATTAAGACTGTTATTTCTGGTCGTTTAGGCGGTGCTGAAATGGCTAGAGCTGAAGGTTACAGTGAAGGTACTGTTCCTCTTCATACTTTAAGAGCTGATATCGATTATGCATGTACAGCAGCTACAACTACATATGGTAAGTTAGGAGTTAAAGTTTGGATTTGTAAGGGTGAAATCTTACCTGCAAAGAAGGAGGCTAAATAATTATGTTAATGCCTAAAAGAACTAAATTCCGTAGACCTCATCGTGTTAGTTATGAAGGAAAAGCTAAAGGCGCTAAAAAAGTTGACTTTGGTGAATTCGGATTACAAGCATTAGAAGGATGCTGGTTAACTCAATCTCAAATCGAAGCTGCCCGTGTTGCTATGACACGTTATATGAAGCGTGAAGGTCAAGTTTGGATTCGTATATTCCCACACATGATCTTAACTAAAAAGCCTCTTGCAGTTCGTATGGGTGGAGGTAAAGGTTCTCCTGATGGATATGTTGCTGTTGTTAAACGCGGCACAGTTATGTTTGAAATTGGTGGAGTTAGTGAAGAAATCGCTCGTGAATCATTCCGTTTAGCTTCTCACAAATTACCAATTTTAACAAAGATTATTAAGAAAGAAGATAGTGGTGAATAAGTATGGCTAAAAAAGAAACTAAAAAAGCTACTAAAGTCGTAAAGACTAAAGAAACTGATAAGATTAGAAATATGGATACAGCTGCTATCGAAAAAGAAATCGCAGAGTTAAAGAAAGAATTATTTAACCTACGTTTCCAAGCTGCTGTAGGTAAATTAGAAAACACAGCTCAAATTAAGAAAAACAAAAAACAAATCGCTCGTATGAACACGATTCTAACAGAACGTGCTAATGCAGCTGAGGCTAAGTAGGAGGAGTAAAATGGAAAGAAATACTCGTAAAACTTATGTTGGTAAAGTAGTTTCAGATGTAGAAGATAAGACTATTAAAGTTGAAATCACTACTTATCGTAAACACCCATTATATGGTAAACGTGTTGTTTATACTAAAAAGTTTACTGCTCATGATGAAGAAAATGCTGCTCATGTTGGCGATACTGTAAAAATTATGGAAACAAGACCTTTATCTAAGACTAAACGTTATCGTTTAGTTCAAATCGTAGAAAAGGCTGTTGTACTATAGGAGGCAAACTATGATTCAACAAGAAACAAGATTAGTTGTTGCTGATAACTCAGGTGCTAAAGAACTTGGCACAATTAAGATTTTAGGCGGAACTAGAAGAAGATACGCATCAATCGGTGATATCATTGTTGCTTCAGTTAAATCAGCTACTCCTGGTGCACAAGTTAAGAAGGGTGACGTTGTTAAAGCCGTTATCGTTCGTACTAAGAAAGCTTTAAGAAGAAACGATGGATCATATATTAAATTTGACGACAATGCCGCAGTTATTATCCGTGATGATAAAACTCCAAGAGGCACTCGTATTTTTGGTCCTGTAGCAAGAGAACTTCGTGATAAAGACTTTATGAAAATAATCTCTTTAGCACCTGAAGTACTTTAGGAAGGAGGAAAATATGCAAATTAAAAAAGGCGATACAGTTGTTGTATTAAGCGGAAACGACAAAGGCAAAACTGGAAAAGTTATTTTTGCTTCTGCTAAAACTAATAAAGTTGCAGTTGAAGGTGTTAACATTCGTACAAAGCATATGAAACCTTCTAATGCTAACCCTGATGGTGGAATTGTAAAAAGAGAAGTACCAATCGACGCAAGCAATGTTGCAATCGTTGATCCAAAACTTAATGTTGCTACAAGAATCCGCCATGAAATTAAAGATGGTAAGAAAGTACGCGTAGCTGTTAAAAGCGGTAGCGTTCTTGACTAGGAGGTTGGAAGTTTATGAATCGTGTATTAGAAAACTATAATAACAATGTTAAACCATCAATGATGAAGACATTCCAATACTCTTCAGTTATGCAAGTTCCAAGACTTGAAAAGATCGTCATCAACATGGGTGTTGGTGATGCAATGCAAAACTCAAAAGCTTTAGATGCAGCTGTATCTGAATTAGCTCAAATCACTGGTCAAAAACCAATTATTACTAAAGCTAAAAAATCAATCGCTAACTTCAAATTAAGAGAAGGCGTAGCAATTGGTTGTAAAGTTACTTTACGTGGTGAAAGAATGTATGAATTCTACGACAAACTAGTTTCAGTTTCTCTTCCACGTGTACGTGACTTCCGTGGTTTACCTCGTAACTCATTCGATGGTAGAGGTAACTACACTCTAGGAATTAAAGAACAATTAATTTTCCCAGAAATTAATTACGATAAGATTTTCAAAATCCGTGGAATGGACATCGTTATTGTAACTACTGCAAAAAGCGATGAAGAAGGCTTAGAATTATTAAGTCTTCTTGGATTCCCATTTAGAAAGTAAGGAGGCAGTTTATGGCAAAAACTTCATTAAAGGTTAAGAATCATCGTAAACCTAAGTATGCTGTTAGAGAATATACTAGATGTGAACGCTGTGGACGTCCTCATGCTGTATATCGTAAATTCAAATTATGTAGATTATGCTTTAGAGAATTAGCTTATAAAGGCGAAATTCCTGGCGTAACTAAATCAAGTTGGTAGAAAGGAGATAATATTATGGTAATGACTGATCCAATTGCTGATATGTTAACACGTATCCGTAATGCTAACCAAAAGAAGCATGAAAGTGTATTAATTCCAGCATCAAAAATTAAATTAGAAATTCTTAATGTTATCGCTAAAGAAGGCTACATTGGTGCTATTGAATTTGTTGAAGATGGCAAACAAGGCACAATTAAAGTCGCTTTAAAGTATACTGACAAGAAAGAAAGAGTAATTAAGGGTATTACACGTATTTCAAAACCTGGTCTACGTGTATATGCAAAAGCAAGTGAAATGCCTAAAGTATTAAATGGTTTAGGTGTTGCAGTTGTATCAACTTCTGCAGGCGTTATGACTGATCGTGAAGCTAGACAACAACATTTAGGTGGCGAAGTTATCGCCTACATTTGGTAGGAGGGAATTATGTCACGCGTTGGTAATAAAGTTATTAATCTAGTTAATGGCGTTAAGGTAACAGTTAACGAAAATAATCACGTAGTCGTAGAAGGACCTAAAGGTAAATTAGAATATACTTTTAATCCTAATATGAAGATCGAAGTTGAAGGCACAGAAGTTAAAGTTGTTCGTCCTGATGATACAAAAGAAATGAAGACAGTTCACGGAACTACTAGAGCATTACTTCACAACATGGTTGTTGGTGTAAGTGAAGGCTTC
>Ga0310690_10000941_pt1 | contig 56117 bp, 50 predicted proteins | sample AusTroGonzalo_MG_2_FD_207661 | JGI IMG/M metagenome (GOLD analysis project Ga0310690, IMG submission 207661) | Bovine rumen microbial communities from tropical cattle in Woodstock, Queensland, Australia - Gonzalo_04 (v2) (version 2) | ecosystem: Host-associated > Mammals > Digestive system >... | reverse complement strand
ACGGAATTGATGTTGATTTTCATAAAAACCTCCTTTTTGTTTATGAATTACGCTCTTGGATGAGCTTGATTGTAGATTGATTTAAGTTGCTCGATGGAATTGTGCGTATATACCTGGGTGGACGCCAAACTGCTGTGGCCCAATATGGTCTTGATCGCGTTCAGGTCAGCCCCGTTGTTGAGCATGTGCGTGGCAAAGGTGTGCCTGATCACGTGCGGACTGCGTTTGTCGATTGTGGTTACCATATCCAAGTATTTTCGTACTATTCGATAGACTGCTTTCGGATAAAGTTGTTCTCCGTTTGCGGTGACAAAGATATAATTATTTTTTATTCCCTCAACAAATTTTTTTTCCAAGTATCCCAAGTACATTGTCAATAACTCCGAGAGCTTATTTCCGAACGGAACAAGCCGTTCTTTATTGCGTTTGCCCAACACTTTGATGGTATTGTCTTGTAAATGAACGTCTTGCGTTTTGATATTCAATAGCTCCGACAGTCGCATACCCGTGGCGTAGAAGAGCTCGAGGATGGTGCGGTCGCGCAAACCTTCGAACGTTTCCTCGAATGGAACGTCGGAGAAAAGATGCTCCATATCTTTGGTGTCCACATACTGCGGCAACTTTTTGGGTATCTTCGGAGCATGGATGGAGAGGGTTGGATTCGTGGATAATTCCTTGATTTTTAACTTGTAACGATAGAATGCCCGCACCGCACTGATCTTCCGGTTCACCGACTTTGCCTGCAACGATTCGTCCTCCAAAAGGGAGATAATCCACGCCCGAATATCCTCGGTATGAACATCCGACAGTTGATTAATCTCCAATTTTTCCTCTAAGAAGCTGAAAAACTGAGACAAATCGTGCTCATACGCCGTCACCGTGTGCGGCGACACCCGCTTTTCGTATCGGAGGTAGTCGATGAAATCCTGGTAGTTCATTTTTAGCTATTGGCTATTAGCTATTGGCTGTTGGCTGTTGGCTATTGGCTGTTGGCTGTTGGCTGTTGGCTGTTGGCTGTTGGCTGGCTAAAAGCTAATAGCCAACAGCTAAAAGCCAAAACAAAAAAAACAGGGATGCGTCCCTGTTTCTTGTGATTGGCAAAACCGTTGATTATTCGTTTTCAGCGGCGCGAAGCTGCTGAACGTAGATGGCTTTGCGCAATTGCTCCCGTCTGATGACGCTCTTCTTGGTGAATTCTTGTCTGGCACGAATTTCTTTCTTCACACCAATCTTGTCGAATTTCTTTTTCAGTTTCTTGAGCGCTTTGTCGATGGACTCGCCTTCTTTAATGGGAACAATAATCATAAAAAATACCTCTTTCTTTAAATTGTTAATAAATAAATTTAGCGCGGCAAAAATACACTTTTTATGGAAACAAGCGCACGGAGAGTAAAAAATTCTGAAAACGACCTAATTTAGGCGATTAACCGAGCATGATGTAGAGGTCGGGATACTGGTGCGGCGACTCTTTTTTGTGCCGTGTGAGCGCGAAAGCCAAGGTCAGCGTGCCAATACGACCGCAGTACATGTTGATGGTCAAGATGAGTTTGGCCATCCAATTCCAGTTCGCGCACTCGCCGGTGGAGAGACCGCAAGTGGTGAATGCCGAAGAGGTTTCGAACAGTGCGTGCAAGAGCTGCACATCTGGCTGTACCACAGTAAGTAAGAAGCACGAAATCAGGATGAAAGCAGCCGACATCATCATGATGGTGGTGGCTTTCTCCACTAACGACGGCGAGATGGCCTTGTGGTCGAACTCGATGTTTTTCTTACCTTTGACCGTGGCAATGACGGACTTAATGACAATGAACAGGGAAGTGGTCTTGATACCGCCGCCCGTGGAGCTGGGAGAACCGCCGATGAATATCGCCACCAAAATCAAAATGATGGTGGAAATCCTCATCGCGTTGACATCCAGCACGTTAAAACCCGATGTTCGACAAGTAGTTATCTGGAAAATGGCTGTAAACACCTTGTTGCCGAACCCACTGATTCCTTTCAGCGTGTTGTTGTATTCCAGCAGGAAAAAGAGAACACTGCCGATAATAATGATAGACAACGTCACATAGAGGATGATTTTTGTCTGCGGCATAAGTGTTTTCCACTTGTATTTGTTGCGCTCGCGAATGTAGCGATAGCTGAAGAAGTCGCGGATGGTGAGGAAGCCGATGCCGCCAAGGAACACTAAGGCCATAATGACCACTTGCGGGAAATAACTACCTGGCACTCCGAGATTTAACAAACTATCGTCAATAAGCACGAAACCGCCGTTGTTGAAGGCGGAAACGGTATAGAAGAGCGAGAAGAAGAGATTCTGTTTGTCGGATAGGAAGAAGCCGGTGGACTTCCAATAGGTGAACAGGAAGGCCGCTCCCGCCGCTTCGATGATAAAGGTGGTGAGCACGATGCTGCGCAACAGTCCCACTGAATCGGAGAGCCGGTCGGCAGACATCATATCGCGAATCATGTACTGGTAGCGCAAACCCACCATGGAGCTGGAGAGGAACGTGGAAAAGAACGTTGCAAACGACAGGATGCTCATACCGCCCAGCTGAATCAGCATCAAAATCACCACTTGCCCTTTGAAAGTAAAGCATTCCGGGGTGCTGACCACCGACAGTCCGGTGATACAGCTGGCGCTGGTAGCCGTGAAAAGGGCGTCAATGAAGGAGATTCCGTTTACCGTCATACGCGGCATTTTCAGCAAAACTGTGCCGATGGCAATCAAAAACAAGAACGATCCCACCATCAAAATGGGCGGACTGAGATGGTATTTCCCCAAGGAACTACTCATCTTCGCCAGCTCTATCAACACAATGATGAGAAAGTAGAACTGTATGAAAATCAGATAGATATTTTCAAAATTATGTACATCGAAAACATCAAAGTGAAAAATGTTGACCGCTATGAACTGGAAGATTAGCAACAGGATGATCAGGAACTCGCCCCACGATTGCTTGATGAAATTACCTCGGTGCAGCGAGTAGAACATCAGCACGAAATATTTGATCACATAGAAGAACAAACTGGCATGTATCTCCATGCGTATCAATTGTTTGGCATGTGGCGTGATGTAGAGTCCGTGGTAGCAGAAAATGCACGCGATGGTCACAACGGAAATCAACAGGCTGCAAATCTGCAAAACCCGCTGGATACGATCCTTGTGATTCACGATGTGAATCCGGATCTTTCCATTGTACTCGTCGTGATTTCTGAAAAGAGACATTACAGGTTGATTTTAATGAAGTTGTCAATATCGCGGTCTTTGCCGAAGAGTACGAAAACGTCATCTTTTTGAATGACTGTTGAGTTGTCCGGCACACCGATAATATGCTGTTTCATAGTCAATTCCTTGTTCTCAATCTCCTCAAAATTACGACGGATGGTCACCAAACTAAGGTGGTGGTTGTCGCGGAAGTTGATATCGCCGAGGGTGAGACCTTCCAGACGGTCGGGCGCGATGATGGAGGCAATACGATACTCATCAGGCATCTGCAGGTAAGAGAGGATGTTGGGATTACTCAACCGTTCCGCCAACATTGTGGCCAGCTCCTCCTCAGGGGAAAGGAACTCCGTAATACCCATCTTCTCCAGAATGGTCTGCTGGTGCGTGCCTTTGGTACGACAGTATATCTTCTTGATACCGAGGTCGATAAGGTTAGAGATGCAGAGCAAACGTTCCACGAAATCGTCACCTATGGCGACAATCACGGCATCGAAATCTTTGATGTTCTCGTTCAACAGAGCACGCTTGTCGGTCGCATCGGTACAGACGGCATACGCTACATCATCGCTGATGTTCTGCACTTTTTTCATGTCCTTATCCACCACCAGCACCTCGAATCCCTTCTCCGAAAGTGCCAGACTGATAGCCTGACCGAACTGTCCTGCGCCGATGACGGCAAATTTTTTCTGAGCCATAGTATCTATTTTAGAAAGGCGGCGAAAATAAAAAATTTTTCGCTACTTTTTCATTTTAACCACTGTAATACCCGCGCCACCCAGTTCCAGCATTTCGTCGTGGAACTCTGCAATATCCTGACGACGAGCAAGATACTGTCTCACCACACTACGTAAAATGCCGTTTCCTTTGCCGTGCAGGATGCGTAAATTGCTAACTCCGAGCATGGCTGCTTCGTCCAAATACTCTTCCAGATTGTGCATCATCTCCTCGGCGCGTTGCCCGCGTACATCGAGTGTGGAGTTGAACGCCGAGAGTTTTTTGTTGAGGGCATCGGCAATGGAACCGGCGTTGAACTGCGACACGTTGCCGCGTTCCACGTTTCTCGCCTCTTTCTTGCTGATTTTAATCAGTTTATCCAACTTGGTGCGGAAATTCACCGAATGGAACGAGATCATCACATCGTTGCCATCCATCTGAGTTACTTCGCCGGCAATCTGGGAATCAGGAAGATAAACAGAGTCGCCAATCCGGATAGTCTTGTCTTGAACCTCTTCCACCGTCGGTTTGCGTTCCACCGGTTTGCGCTTATGGATCGGGATAATCGGTTTCACCGCTTCGGCCTCCGCCTTTTCGATGTTTTCGATCTCCTTCTGCATCTCTTTTTTGAACACCTGCACCTCGCTCCGGGCCTTTTTGGTCCGTTCAGCGTCCGCCTTCGACTCCTTGATTTCGCGAATGGTGTTCTCAATGATCTTATTGGCGCTATCTACAATGCTGTTGGCCTGGTTTTTGGCTTTTGAGAGGATTTCCTTACGCTGTTTGTCGAGTTGGGCGAACTTTTCCGCGTATTCGTCGATCATCAGAGCCAGTTGGTCATCGGCAGCACGCACCATCTTGAGCTTCTGTTCCGCCTCTATCTGGGTAATTTCAATCTCCTCCAATTTCCGTTCGTAGTCGATCTGCGCAGTGCCGGATTTCTGAATGGCATTGTCGATAATCTGCGGATTCAACCCGATATGGCGGGCGATTTCGTAAGTGAACGAGCTGCCCGGCTTGCCCATTTTCAAGACATATAGAGGGATTAACGCATTGGTGTCGAACAACATAGCACCATTCTCCGCCTCTGGATGCGTATCGGAGAACATCTTGAGGTTTCCGTAGTGCGTGGTGATGATGCCGAAAGCTTTGGTGTCGTAATAGTGTTCCAAGATGGATTCCGCCAGCGCACCGCCCAACGTGGGCTCTGTACCGCTACCAAATTCATCAATCAGGAACAGCGATTTTTCGTTCAGCTGCTCGTCCATCACCTTCAGATTCTGCAAATGAGAGCTGTAGGTACTCAGGTCGTTGTCGATGGACTGCTCATCGCCGATGTCAATGAAAATGCTGTCGAAAACACCCATATCGGAGGTACTCATCATGGAGACAGGAAGTCCGCATTGCATCATATATTGCAGTAAACCAACGCTTTTCAAACATACGGATTTACCGCCAGCGTTAGGTCCAGAGATAATCAGGATTCGTTTTTCGGGCACCAGCTTGATGTCCAAGGGCACCACTTCTTTGTGGTTTTTCTTGTAGTTGAGATAGAGCAACGGATGCTTGGCCTGATACCATTGGATGATGGTTTTGGGGTGGATGTGCGGCACAGAAGCGTCAATATCGATGGCGAAAAGGGCTTTTGCACGCAGAAAATCGTATTTTCCCATCAGTTTTTGCGCATCCAGAAGGTCATCAATGAGCGGGCGGATGAAATTGGTGATTTCCGTCAAGATGCGGATAATCTCACGCTGTTCGGCGTTTTGCAACTCTTTGAGTTCGTTGTTGGCATCGAAAACCTCTGTGGGCTCGATGAAGACGGTCTGACCGGTGGCGGACTCGTCATGCACAAAACCGTGCAACCGGCGTTTGAATTGTGCAGAAACGGGAATACAGAGTCGGCCGTTGCGGATTGTCATCTCGGCATCCTCTTTCACAATGCCGTCCTGCTTGGCGACGGCGAGGATTTTGCGGATCTGACGGTCGGCATCCCGAGAGAGGCGGTTGATGGCTCCCTTGATGCGTGCCAACTCGTCGGAGGCGTTATCGCGCATCTGCCCTTTGTCGTCCATGATGCGGTTGATGGCCGAGGTCAAGTCCCGCTGCAGCGGCATTTCCGCGCACATCGACCAAAGACGAGGATAGCGATTCTCCTCGTGGCGCACCTTGAAGTAGACGAAAATCTGGGTCATCGACTGGATAAAACCGCGCAGACAAGCCAGCTCCTCCAACTCAATGTAGGTGCCGTCAATGCGCAAACGTTTCAGCACCTCCCGCAGATCATAGAAATCCTGTGCGGGAAACGGCTCGTCAAAGAGCAGCAGCTGACGGAACTCCTCCACAGACTCCAACGCCGGCATAATCTGCAGCATGTCCGACATGAACTGCATCTTGTCCACCTCCTCCGTCCCCTGCGGACTGAGGCAATGACCCAAAATGAGACGTCGCACAATGTCAAAACCGATCTTTTCTTCAAAATTATCAGGATAGAGCATATTCAAAGTCAAAAAAACAGAAAAAATTAAAAATCTGTGCCCAACGAGAACATAAACATTCCTTTTTTGTTAGAAATACTCATGTCTTCAACTCCCCAGGCGTAATCGAAACGCAGGAAATAGCCTAACACGGAGACCCGGGCACCGATGCCGAAACCGCCCACGAACGGATCCACCTGCCGCTTCACCTCTGCGTGAATAGGACCACTGTCGATATAGCGGGTATAAAGACAGTTGTTTTCGGAATAGGGCGTGAATCCCGTCCAAGCCGTTCCTATATCACCGAATAAGTTGAGCTGTAATGAATTAAGTAAGTTCCAACCCAATTTGTGGCCCACAATCAGTTGTACGATGGGAATGCGCAACTCGGTGTTGAGTACGACAAACGAGTTGCCGTTCCGGATGTTCTGTGAGAAACCGCGCATATTGGTCGCCAACGTCTGGTAAGCGTAATTCTGAGTCGGGTCCACCGAAATGTCGCGATTGAACTTGGCCGCAATCCAATTGTCCACGCCGCCCATGAAATAGACCAGTCGCGCAGAACCTGCGTTGGTACTGCCTGCCAATCGCAAAGCCAAGGTCATATTGCGGTAAAGCTTAAACGACCTTCGCGCGTCAAAACCGACCACGAGCAAATTAAGCGTTTCATGCTCAAGACGTTGCTCATATTCGGCAAAGAGTTTCAGTTTCGTGCCGCGCCACAAGTTGGTATAGAGCTCCTTCGAACTGTCGAAGATGTATTCCAGCTTCACGCCTGCCCATACATGACGTTCGTCTTTTGCCTGTAACGTCTTGTCATTCAGGGCCGCCACCACATTGGTCTCGTAACGTCCCTTCAGAACCATGCGGATGCTGTTGGTCTTGTTGAACGGGAGCTTCAATGTATAGAAAAGACTGTTGGAGTTCTGCTTATAGACATAACCGCTCACCTCCGATTCGATCGATTGGCGATAGAGGGTAACTTGCCGATCCAGACGGTTAGCGAGGTTCTCATAGCTGAACATGAATTCGTAACTATTTAGATTCAAGCCTATTCGGAAGCCGCCGGTGATGCGGTAATCTTCAAATAAGTCATTGATACCCAGCATAAACAGCGCATTGAAACCCGTGTTCAGATAGATGGGAGACACCCCACCCTCAAACTGTTGGTAAGAGGTATTCAGGAAGCTGAAGTCAGCTTGTGTAATCACTTGGTCTATAGAGTATTGTACTCTATATGGCAAACCCACAGGGATAGAAAAACGTTTGGTGGATTTGGCAGACGTATAGGTCGTGTCCCCATCGAAATCGTCCGTTTCGCGCATGGTTTTGTCCACTTCCGACGAAAGAACAAACCCATGCTTCGGCGTACCGTCATCAGGAGGCAAACTGTCTTTAACATTCTGTTTTTCAGTTTGTTTAATAATATCCTCCAATACAGCTTTATGGAATTTGGACGGCAAAATATCCGGATGGTAGAGGTCATGGAACTCCGTAAACCAGATATGTTTGTACTTCTCCATAAGCGAAATGTCAGCAATGGTGTTGGTGGCGGGGTTGTAAGCCTGCTCCAGAATATTGTAGGCGCGGTCCGTCAAAGGATGCGTTGTCGCGTAATGCATGTAATGGACGGCCGTGTCGATACGGCTGATAGAACTATCGAAAGTAGCTTCGTAGCGGTTGACCACCCCACTCTCATCGCTCAGGAACAGAATGCGCTGGTCACCAGCAGGTTGCAAGCCATATTCATCCGCATACGGGGTATCCGTAATCCGCAGCAAAGCCGTGTCTTTTGCCTTGTAGTTATAGAGAAACAAGTTGTATTTGCGCTGTCTTGATGCATCCAATAAATTGTCTTTCAACAAGATAGAATCCACAGGACGGTTAGAAGCAAAGGCAATCTGCTGGGCATTCACAAAGACAGGATTATAGTCGTCATAGAAATCGTTCGTAAGATTCTGGTAAGTTCGGGCCGCGAAACTGTACATATAGAGATCCGACTGGCCGTTTTTGAATCCTGAGAAGAGCATGTGCTGACCATCGGGGGAGTAGCACCATGAGGTAATCTTCTCCACATCCACCAGAAATTTCTTCCCCCATTTCCGTTTTTCCATGTCGTAGGGGATGTAGAAGCAATCGCCCTTCTCCTCGAGGGTGAGTCCCAAGATTTCGCCGGAGGGGTGCCAGGCTATGAGCGGGAAACTTAAATCCGGATTGTCCTCCGTTTTATGGTATTTTCTGAGAATGCACGTCGGATTGTTCTTGTTGGGTGTTTTCAGCCACACGCGCACCTGTCCGGCCTCGTTGGTGACATAAGCGTATTTGTCACCCTCTGGCGAGAAGCAGAACCGGGCGTAATCGCGTTTGGGGTTGGGCTTGCGGAGGATTTCTTCGCCCGCAGGCATCGATTTGGACATGTCAGGATGGAACATGACCATATAATATTTATACCAATAGGTGGCCAGCGCTTGGAACGGGACCGAGGTCGCCCGTGCCAGACCGTTTTCCATATTTTTGCCTGCGCGCGTGTTATAGAGCACCTTCGGGATAATATCTTCGCCGTAAAGTTCCACGATATATTTCCAGAAAGAGTGTCCGGCGTAGGTGGCTTCCACGGGTGAAAGTTCATCCAAACGTTTGTAGCTGTTCGTGAGGATACCGTTTTTGACATGCGCCTCAATCTCGCTGTTCCAATGCTCCCCGAAATAGGAAGCCAAACCGCTGTAAAACCAGCTCGGCACATTCATCAGATAGTCGTAGGAGATGTTGGAGCCGATGGTTGCGCCCTGCACCATCCAGTGGGCGTATATGTTCATGAGACCGCCGCGAATCATCCGGTCCAGATGCGCCCGGTTCCCATCGAAATAGATGTAGATTTTGGTACCGTAGATGTTGGTCACGCCGCCCTGGTTGTAGAAATCCTCGTAATCATAGGCGAAATTCGACTCCCGAAAGTCGGATTGCGTGTTATACACGATGATTTGCACCTTTTTTTTGGAAGTATAGTTCAGCAACTGTTCGATTTCAGCGATGACTTCCGGGGTTTTGTAAAAAACGTATTGCGCCAGTGCGCGACCGGTAGGATAGTAATAGACATCATACTGTTCCGCCCTGAGATACTGCCAGTTGAACTTTTGGTACTGCACACGGTTTTTCCCGAACGTGAGCTGCGATCCGTTGTAGAACTGGGCGTGGGCGGTAGTCAGAAACAGACACACAAACGCGCACACCGCCACGGGTTTGCGTGACAGCGAGAAAGTGCGAATGTTGTTTTTTCCTGACATGGAATATATGGTTTAATGTTTCGTTAAAAGCTCCGTAGAGACGATGTGCACATCGTCTCTACCGTGACATATAGGGTTTTAGTATATTTTCAATAAAAGCGCGCTTTTCAGCAAGCAGTTCTTCCGTGCGAGCCTCCATGATGAGGCGCAAGTAGGGTTCGGTGTTCGATGGGCGGATATTGAACCACCAGTCGGCGAATTCCACACGGTAGCCGTCGAAATCGAGAATCCGTTCGGGCGCTTCCTGCGCGGTGCAGGCTGCCTTCACCGCCTCCATAGCCTCCTTTTTCGCCTCAATGGTGAAGTTGAGTTCCCCAGAGTTAGCATATCGTTTGATGCAACCGATCAGCTGCGAGACGGAAACCCCGCGCCGTTTCATTTCGGCAAAGACATGCAGGGCCACCTGCGCGGCAATCATCGCAGAATCGGAATAGAAAAACTCACGGAAGTAGTAGTGGCCGGCGTATTCCCCACCAAACGCACCGTCAATTTCACGCAATTTCATGGCAGCATAAGCGCGACCTACCCGCCAGATGTACATCTCACGATGCATCTTTTCCAAATATTCCGCTACCGATTTGGAAGTTCTAATATCTTGGATAACAAGACCTTGAATGTCTTTTTCTTCAATGAAATAATGTCCCAGCACGGCAATGATGAGATCCGGGGAGATGAAGTCGCCGTGTTCATCCACGAACATCACGCGGTCGGCATCCCCGTCAAATACCACGCCAATGTCAGCATGACGCTCACGCACCTTCTCCTGCAATGCCACGATATTCTCTGCCTCCAAAGGGTTGGCTTCGTGATTCGGGAATGTACCATCCAGTGTATCAAAAAGATAGTAAGGAATCTCTCCGAAAATATCCTTCACAAGAATGGAAGCCATACCGTTGGAGCAATCCATTACAATATTCAGATTATCAATAGGATAGCGATACTTAGACTGGAAATCGAGGTACTCCTTTCGAACGGGGTAGTCCACAACTTTGCCTTTCGGGGCGGTGGGCTTCACGGACTCATGCAGCACCTTCTGTTCCAGTTCGCCCAGTCCCGTATCATAGCCGACGGGTAGCGCATCCGTTTTGGAGACCTTCAACCCATTGTATTCCTTAGGATTATGGGAAGCCGTGATCATAACGGAGGCATCGAAATGGTGCTTGGCAGTGAAATAATAGATCATCGGAGTCGTGGTCAGCCCCATGTCGTAAACATCGGCACCAGCGTCGGTGATGCCACGGGCGAGCGCGTGGAACATGTCATCGGAGCTCACCCGCATATCCCTGCCTACCAACACTTTGTCTGCGTGGAGCAGTGCCGGCAGGAAGAAACCGAACTTGTAAATCGTGTCCAAGTCAAAATCTTTGCCGTAGATTCCTCGAAAATCGTATGCTTTAAATGCGCCCATTCTTATTCCAATTTAAGCGGCGCAAAAATACGATTTCCTTGGATAGTTACTGCTTTCCACGGAAAAATTTGGAGTTATCAGATTAAAGGGGCCATAAGGAGCCCCCTCCGAGACTAGTATATATACGGGAATATCTTGTAACGCTTCAGCGAGGTGAACTCTTCGCCGAAGAATTGCGTATAGCGTTCATAGACCGCCTTGGAGCGCGGCACAATGTTGGCCAAACTCCACAACAAGAACACTGCGCCCGACCACGACCAGGTCAGAATGGCGAAACCCGCCCATTCGAGAATCTCCCCAAAATAGTTGGCGGAGCTGATCTTGTCAAACATCCAGCCCCGCGGAATGTAGTAGTTGTTGTCCGTCACATCACTGCGCAGGTTGCGGATCACACGGTCGGAATGCAGGTTAACGACCATCCCGAACAAAAACAGCGCCGTGCCGAAAAGAAACTGCGGCGACCAAAACCATGAGATCGGATAGGCATCCGCCGGCGAGAAAAAGAAGAGCCAGCCGCCCTGCATGATGGCGTTAAAAGTATTAAACAACGCACCCGTCATGATAATCGACATCGGCATCTTGCTCTGCCCTTTCATCAGCAGTGGAAAGATAAACGACCGCTGGAAATAGTGGAACTCGAAAAAGATGAACATCACGCAAGTGACGATATTGAACGGCTTCACCCCAGTGGCAAAAGAAATAAAATAGAGCACCAGCATCGTGAAAAAGACCGGACACTCCATAATAAACCAACCCAAATTGCTGCGGATGGAGATACCCCAGCGGTTGTTAAAGGTCATACCGTAAGCCGGCGTGACAAACTGCAAAATTATGAATACCAGGAGACCGAGAATGGCCATCACAGGCAACAAATAACTGTAAAAATGAGCAAAAAATTCCATAATATGGGATTATTTGAACGACTTTCCGTCAAATATTTTCTTACGTTTCAGATAATGCAACTTTACGACCGACTCCGGATAACAGTCCTGGAAGGCAAGCTTCGGCAGGGTGCTCCGCTTGGCGTGATAGTGCTTCCAAGTGCGGGCCACGGTGTAAAGAGCTTTATAGACAGCGGCAAAGTCCTTGACATGTCCCTGCGCCAAGAAAGAGAAGGCCGCCACCTGGTCGAGGAAGAAACGGATCACCATCGTCTTCACCAACCGCTCCTCCGGCAGGTTCTTGATGAGCAAGTAGAGACTGTTGCGGAAATTGAGGAAGGTCTTCAGAGAGTTGTTCTTGGGAAGTGTGCCACCGCCAATGTGATAGACCACGGAAGCGGGGTTGACTTTGATTTTGAAACCGATGTTTTTGATGCGCCAACAGAAATCTATCTCCTCCATGTGAGCGAAAAAGTCGTCATCAAGTCCCCCCATCGTGTGATAGACCTCACTGCGCACGAACATGGCCGCACCGGTTGCCCAGAACACATCTGTCACCGTATCATACTGTCCCTCATCCTTTTCCACGTTTGCAAACACGCGGCCACGACAGAACGGATAACCATATTTGTCAATAAAACCACCGCTGGCACCGGCATACTCGAACTCATCGCGATGATAGAAAGAAAGCAGTTTGGGCTGCACCGCTGCAATCTTCTCGTTGGCATCCATCTGCTCGATGACCGGTTCAATCCAACCTTCAACAACCTCAATGTCAGAATTGAGCAGGCAGTAATATTTGGCTTCAACACGCTGAAGGGCAAGATTATAGCCACGTGCAAAGCCCTCGTTGCGCTCATTGTGCAAGAGGCGCACCTGCGGGTAATGCTCCTGCATGAAGGCAACGGAATCATCTGTGGAGGCATTGTCACACACCACCGCCTCAGCATAGTCGGGCAGCGTCTTCAACAATATGGGAAGAAACTGTTCCAAATATTTCCGTCCGTTCCAATTCAATATGACAACCGCTAATTTCGCCATTTTCGGTAAGTTCGTTAAAACGGCAAAAATAAAAAAGTTTTCGCAATAATCGGTTTTTTTCCGTATTTTTATAATTTTGCAAGGTTGTATGTTTGTTTTTTAATTGCTTATGAGTCAGATTATTACTTTGTTGAGCGATTGGCGTCTGCGCGATCCGTATGTTTCGATGCTCAAGGGCGAAGTGCTGAAAACCCTTCCCGATGCACAAATCTTGGACATCACCCACTATGTGGACAAATTCAACTTGCTGCAAACCGCCCTGCTGATGAAGACCTGCTATGCCTCCTTTCCAGAAGGCACTATTCACCTGATACTCACTAACATGTCGCTCAACTCCACCTTCCCGCCCGTGCTGCTGAGCGCACACGGCCATCATTTCATCGGGGAAGACAACGGGGTTTTCCATCTGATGTTCGGTCAGGAATTTGCTTTAAAAGGCAAGCAACTCGCTGATAACAAAGGTAATACACTATCCCAAATTCTTCAACTGCTCTCGCTGGCATCCAAAGGTGCTCTGGACGGACCGCAAACCACCGAGTATCTGCAATTCAAACGGATGCTGACATTAGAATCTGACCATACCCCTGAAAACCAGCAGATTGAAGGACAAATCGTCTATATTGACGCATTCAACAACGCTGTCACGGACATCCCGGTCAAGATGTTCGAAGAGGTGGTGGGGAAGCGTCCTTTCACCGCAACCATCCAATCCAAAGGGGTTTGGAAAATCGCCCGGCATTACAACAGCTACGATGCGTTGGACGGTGAAATGTATCTCTGTAACAATGCGTTGGGATTCATCGAGATAGCGGGTTACCAGTCGGATGTGGCCGTGCTGGCCGATCTGGAGCTGGGCGACAAAATTTTCATCCATTACGAATAGACATGATTACAGTAGGACTGGTACAAGCGGACATCAAAGCGCATAACAAGACGGGCAATCTGGCCCATTACGAGGAGTGGCTGACCGAGGCGATTCAAGAGCCGGTGCATCTGCTGGTGTTCCCGGAGATGTTCCACTGCGGTTTCTCACCCGACATACGTCAGGAGGCGGAGCCCCACAACGGCAACGGCATCTATTTCCTCTATATGATGGCCTACAAATTTCAATGCGATGTGGTGGCCACGTTGCCCATCCTATATAATAATATATTGTATAACCGACTGGTATGGCTTTCGCGCGACCGGATCTTAGGCGCGTACGACAAGCACCACCTTTTCATGGGCGAAGAGGAGTTCTTCACAGCCGGCACCGAGAAAACTATCGTCAACACATTGGGATATAAGTTTTTACCGCTCACTTGTTTCGATGTGCGCTTTCCGGAGTGGAGCCGCAACCACGTGACCGGGGGTCGTTTCGACTACGACTGCCTGCTCTACACGGCCAACTTCCCCGCACCCCGTGAGAGCGAGTTGCTGGCGTTGGCGCGCGCACGTGCCATTGAAAACCAGTCATACGCATTTGTGGTCAACCGCGTGGGTGTGGACGGCTACCAGCGACGCTATGCCGGCGGCACCGCCATCATCAACCCGCATGGCGAAATGGAGGCGCAAACTTCCTCCAGCAAGGAGGAGATTTTGATCCATTCTTGCGACATTGATGCCGTAAAAACGCTAAGAGAACAGTTTCCAGTCTCCAAATTCTGGTAGAAATTCTTTCGTTTTGCAAATATAAATATCTGTAAAACAGTTTTTTAGAAAAAATTTTCAAGAATTGACGAAACATTAGAAAAAAAGTGTATTTTTGCAACCTCAAACCAACAATGGTGCTGTAGCTCAGTTGGTAGAGCAACGGACTGAAAATCCGTGTGTCACTGGTTCAATTCCCGTCAGCACCACAAGCCCTGCGAAAGTAGGGCTTTTTTTGTGTCCGCAAACGATCTCTCCCCGGCTTCCCCAGGGGTGCCGGGGAACGTTCGGAAAAAAAAGTTCACAACCCTCTGTTGGTAAAGAAAAAAAGTGTATTTTTGCCGCCCAAAATTTTAGTACAAATAATTAAATAAAAAACAGTATGGCAAATCATTACGAAACCGTTTTCATTATGACGCCCGTTTTGTCTGAAGAACAGATGAAGGAAACGGTACAAAAATTCGAGAAGATTCTCACCGACCAAGGTGCAGAAATCGTCCACCAGGAGAACTGGGGCCTCCGCAAGCTGGAATACCCCATCCAAAAGAAGTCCTCCGGATTCTATCACCTGATTGAGTTCAAGGCTGATGGTAACGTCGTCAGCGAGCTGGAACTCCAGTATCGCCGTGACGAGCGCATCATTCGCTTCCTGACCGTGACGATGGACAAATACGCCATCGCCTTCGCTGAGAAGAGACGCAACAACCGCAAGGAGAAAGCCACCGCTCAGGAAGAGCAACAACCCGTTGCTGAAGAAGTAGTTAACCAAGAGTCTAACCCCGTAGAAGAAGCTTAAGATTATGGCACAGCAAAACGATATCAAATACATTGCTCCCGTAGCAGTTGACATCAAGAAGAAAAAATATTGTCGTTTCAAAAAGAGCGGCATCAAGTACATCGACTACAAAGATGCTGAATTCTTGAAGAAATTCGTGAACGAACAAGGCAAGATTCTGCCTCGCCGCCTCACCGGTACTTCTCTGAAATACCAAAAGAAAGTGGCTCAGGCCGTGAAACGCGCCCGTCACCTGGCTCTCCTGCCGTTCGTAACCGATAATTTAAAATCTAACTAATAAAAGAACATTGTCATGGAAATCATATTGAAACAAGACGTAGCTAATCTGGGTTATGCCGATGATCTCGTAAAAGTGAAAGACGGTTATGCCCGCAATTACCTCATTCCGCAAGGTTATGCCGAACTCGCTACCCCGGCAAAGAAAAAAATGTTGGCGGAAACCATCAAACAACGCGCTTTCAAAGCTGAGAAAATCCGCAAGGAAGCTGAATTCCTGGCTGGTAAAATCGAAGGCCTCGAAGTCAACATCCCCGCTAAAGCTTCTGAAAACGGCACGCTGTTCGGTTCTGTGAACAACATCATGGTGGCTGAGGCCCTCAAAGCCCAACATGACATCGACATCGACCGTCATAAAATCACCATCCATGAGGATAGAATCAAAGAGTTGGGTCAGTACACCGCTCAGGTGAACCTGCACCGCGATTTCAAAGTGGAGCTCAAACTCAACGTGGTTCCCGAAACCGCTGAGTAAAAAACTGTTTTTGTGATAATATGAAAAAAGCCTGCGGAATTCCGCAGGCTTTTTGTTTTGGCGAAGAGACGTCACAAAGGGACCTCTCCACGTATGGATTAACCGAGCATGGCGGTATAAGCGGCGGCATCCATCAGGTCGTTCACCTGAGCGGGATCCGTCATTTTGATCTTAACGATCCAACCTTCGCCATAAGGATCGCTGTTCACGAGAGCGGGCTCGCCTTCGAGGGCCTCGTTGAATTCAACGATTTCGCCACCAACGGGCAACAACAGGTCAGCGACGGTCTTCACGGCCTCGATAGAACCGAAAACCTCGTCTTTTTCCAAGGTCTCACCTACAGAGGGGATATCGAGGAAAACGATGTCGCCTAATTCGTTAGCTGCATGAGCGGAGATACCCACCAATGCGAATTCACCTTCCACTTTCAACCATTCGTGGTCTTGGGAATACTTCAAATTTTCAGGAATATTCATACTTTTAGATTTTATAAATGATGATTAAACAGTCATAATTTCTTTTTCCTTAGCTTCCATGATCTTATCGACCTTGCTGATCGCCTCGTCGGTAGCCTTTTGGATGTCGCCTTCCAATTTCTTGACAGCATCCTCTTCCACCCCATCGTCTTTCAGCTTCTTAGCATCATCGTTGGCCGTACGACGGATGTTGCGGATGGCCACTTTGGTCTGCTCAGCCTCTTGTTTAGCCTTCTTCACAAGCTCTTTACGACGCTCTTCGGTCGGTGCAGGGATCACCAGGCGGATGAATTCGCCATTATTTTGAGGGGTCACGCCAATGTTGGCAGCCAAGATGGCCTTCTCAATCACGGGCAGCATGTTACGCTCCCAAGGTTGGATGACAATCTGGTGAGCGTCGGGCGTGTTCACGTTGGCCACTTGGTCAATGGGCGTGGGATTGCCGTAATAATCCACCTTAATGCCGTCGAGCATTTGCGGAGATGCCTTGCCGGCGCGAACCTTCTGGAGTTCCTTGTCAAAATGCGCCACAGTGGCGTTCATCGTTTCTTTCGCTTGTTTTAAGCAAGTTTGTGTATCCATTATTTCTATTTTTAATCAATAATATTTCGGTTAATAAAATTGCTCTTTTCCTCGTCTTCCACCTCGGAACCGTCAGCCTCCTCTTCAGAAACCGTCTCTTTGTGCATCTCCGCCTTCAGACTCTCAATCTCACGAAGCTGTTGCATACGCAGTTTCTTCAGGGAGGACAACTCTTTCTCCTTGTAGGATTTGGTCCACTTATAGACGATCATATAGTGCAGAATGACAGCTAACAGCCAGACTATCAACACAAAAAGGATAGCTTTCAAAAAAGTGGTGTCCTCTTTCCCTTTGAACAGGAAAAACCAAACGACCCATAGGAAGGCATTAGCGAGGATAAAAATGGCAAGATGAATCTTGAAAGAGGTCCTACGACCGGCCATTTTCGCCAATTTAGCTTCCTCTTCGGGAGAAATTTCAGGAATATTTGTCGTTTCTTCAGCCATATTGTTTAGAATAAGAGGGTTCCGATAGGTTCGCCATTGAGCACCTTCAGCAGATTGCCTTTCGTGTTGGCATCATAGACGTAAATGGGCATTTTATTGTCCTGACAGAGTGCGAAGGCGGTCATATCCATGATTTTGAGGTTCTTTTGATAAGCCTCAGCAAGGGAAATCTCCGTGAATTTGACTGCATTGGGATCCTTTTCGGGATCCGCGGTATAAACACCGTCCACGCGAGTGCCCTTGATGAGCAGCTCGGCCTTGATTTCGAGTGCGCGGAGGGCAGCACCCGTGTCAGTGGTGAAGAACGGGTTGCCCGTGCCACCGCCGATAAAGGTCACATATCCGGCTTCCAGCGATTCGATGGCTTTACGCCATGAGGTTTTCTCGCATACACCTTCTATGTTGCAAGCTGACAACACTTTAGCTTTCACACCCATCTCTTCCAACACACCCTGCACAGCAAGGGCGTTGATAATCGTGGCCAGCATACCCATCTGGTCGCCCTGCCGACGTTCGAAACCGTGCGATGCACCCTGCACACCACGGAAGATGTTCCCGCCGCCGATGACCACTGCCACCTGCACGCCGGCATCCACCGCAGATTTGATTTCCGCAGCGTAATGCATTATGTGATCGTAACTTACGCCGTATCCGTCATCGCCCGTCAGCGACTCGCCACTTAATTTCAATAGTATGCGTTTATATTTCATATTTCTAAAAACCAGGTCGCAAAAATACATTTTTTTTCGGTTACACGGTTATAGGATTACACGGTTTTAGCGATTTGAATATTCACAAAGACAATAAAACCGCTACTATTCACGTTACCCAACTCCTAAACAAAATAAATATAACTATGAAACTGATAAACAATCTGTTATCCCTATTTTATCCCCGGTTGTGCGCGGCATGTGGCGATGCATTGCAACAAAACGAAACCTGCATCTGTCTGAATTGTATGTTGCATCTGCCTGAAACACAGTTCCATAAAGAACACTTTAACCCTTTGCGGCGGGTGTTTGACGGACGTGTGCCAGTGGAAGAGGTGACCGCCCTGATGAGCTATAAAAAGGCGAACCGCACCCAGAAAATCCTCCATAATCTGAAATATAACGGTCAAAAGGAAATCGGAGCGGTTTTTGGGGAACATCTTGGTGGACAATTGATTACAGAAGAACGCTATCGGGGAATCCAATATATTATTCCGATTCCGCTGCATCCCAAAAAACAACGAAAAAGAGGCTACAACCAGAGCGAATGGATCGCCATGGGATTGTCGAAAGGGATGGGCATTCCCTATTTGACAGACGTATTGGTGCGCACACAATTCACGGACACACAGACGCGAAAGAGCCGTTTCGCCCGTTGGCAGAACGTAAAAGAAGTCTTCGAAGTGCAAAACCCCGAGAAAGTGGCTTATACGCATGTGCTCCTCTGCGACGACGTGCTCACCACCGGCGCCACCACCGAAGCCGCCATCCGGAAACTGCAAGAAGTGCCCGGCATCCGTGTCAGCGTGGCCACCCTCGCCGCCACCACACTTTAACTCCTCACCCATTGCCCATTGCCTACTTCCCTATTGCCTGTTGCCTGTTGCCTACTAACTATTACCTTAATCAAACGTTAAAATTTGTACTTTTGCCGTATGAAAAAGAAACTGACATTTATCATCATCATCTGCACAATCATTTGCATATCAACATCTTGTGCAAGAAAAATTAACGGTGCCACCCCGCACCGGCGCGACCGAAATTGCGGTTGTGAAAATCTATACCCCACCCAACCGGCAGACTATAATATGACTATCGGACTGAGCTCTTGCGAGACCGAGGTTCCGTTGCCTCCTATCGTCGGCAACGGAATGGTGGTGATGAATAGAAATTGATTTGATATAACGATGAAAAAAGTAGCTATGTTATTATGGGCCGCGGTGCTATTGGCGGCGTGTGCGGACCGGAATGTCTCGGTGAAGATTTCGGGCGACATTAAAAATGGCGGCAACCAGATGGTGCGACTGGCGCTCATCACCGCCGATGGAATGGACATCATTGATTCCGCCAATATGCGCGATGGTCATTTTGAATTTAAGGTATCCTCTGAAAATGAGCTGATTAAGGAGCGTGAGTACAGTCCAATGATGTTCCAACTGTTTTTGTCGGAGGAGAACAGTCTGGCGACCATGGCTAAAAAAGGCGAACATCTCAAATTCACCGCAGACGCACAGAATTTGATACGCACTTACCATGTCACGGGCGGTGAAGAGGCGATATTGATGCACCAGCTCGACAGTGCGCTCACAGCTTTTGTGATCCCTGCGGAAAAATTGTTCGAAGATTATAGCGAAAACATGTACAACGACTCTGTCAAAGCCACCATTGAAGCTCAATATGTGCCTATGCTGCAACAACATCGGCAATATTTGGAAAATTTCATCAACAAGCATCCCAACAACATGGCTTGCTATATTGCTTTCTATCAAAGCTACAACCGACGGACTTTCTTTGATCCGATGCAGGATTTGGATGTGTTAAAAAAAATCAATACCAACATGATGAAAGTTTACCCGAAAAGCGAATATGTGGTCGCCATGACTCGCATGGCAGAAATGTTGGATTCACAACATCATGCAACAAATTAAGGTTAAAAAATCTAAAATTACAATATTATGCAACCCTTAGTTACAATTATCATGGGCAGCACTTCTGACCTTCCGGTGATGGAAGCTGCTTTCAAATTCTTTGACAGTCAAGAGATTCCGTTTGAAGTGTTGGCCTTGTCGGCACACAGAACGCCCGACGAAGTAGCGGAATACGCGAAACATGCACACGAACGCGGCATCAAGGTGATCATCGCAGGCGCAGGCATGGCCGCCCATCTGCCGGGCGTGATTGCCGCCATGACTCCCCTACCCGTCATCGGCGTGCCCATCAAGTCGTCGCTGGAAGGCATGGACGCCGCTCTCGCCATGCTGCAGATGCCTCCCGGAATTCCCGTGGCCACCGTCGCCATCAACGGCGCACAAAACGCCGCCATCCTCGCTCTGCAAATGCTCAGCGTCAACAACCCCGACATGATGGCTAAAGTGGTGACCTTCAAGCAGAACCTCAAACAGAAAATCGTCAAGGCCAACGCCGACCTCGCCGAAGTTTCTTACCGCTTCAAAACCAACTAGTCTTCATAAACTTATAAGCGTACAAGCTCGTAAGCGTGTAACCGTACTATGCTCAAGGTCTATTCCGCCTCCGCCGGCGCTGGTAAAACCTACAATCTGGTGCTCGACTACCTTGCCGCTTGTTTCAAGAGCCATCTGCCTGGTTTTCTGAAACTTGTCGACAAGAAGGGGTATTATTGCGACCGCTGCACAGGCTACCAGCACATTTTGGCTATCACGTTTACCAACAACGCTGGCTCAGAAATGAAGGATCGGGTGGTGAGACAGTTGCACGCTTTTGCCTTTGCCCAAACGGCGAATCACCTCAACCCTAACGATTTCAACAACCTGAGCATCAAAGTGTTCGGCAAAAATACTGCTTTGACGGCCGAAGAACGTTTTATCTTTCTGAACCGGACCGCCAAAGCACTGCTGCACGACATTTTGTACGACTACGCTCGTTTCAGCATCACCACCATCGACAGCTTCATCCAGCGGGTCATCCGATCCTCCGCGCTGTACCTCAACCTCAGCATGAACTATGCCGTCCAAATTCGTCTCACCGACTTCTTCAGAACGGCTATCGAACAGTATATCTGTGAGTTATCCACAAATAACGGACAATTCGATGTCGTGGTGAAAGAGTTGATGCTACAGATGGAGGATAAAGGGAAGGCCAATATCCGCCGTTTCCTCACCAACAATTTGAAAATCCTGTATCAGGACACGGAAAAGAGCCATCCTTTCGTAAAAAACTTGTCAGATATATCTGTTTTACAGAAAGTTATAGATTCTTGGCGAAAGGAATGCAAAACGATAGAGAACACTTGCAAAGCTGCGATAAAACCCATTTGCGACGAAGCGTTGGTGATTTTTGCCCAGGCGGATGCGCAAGGCATCGCCCCTAACGGCTCCTCCAAATGGAACGAATGGTTCAAAACAGTGCAAGAGGATCCTTTTGAGAAGAACAAAGGATTCGAAAACAGCAAGTTACAGAAAGGCATCCATCCGGATAAAATTTTCAACAAGGCTCCGAAAGCAGAGGATTTGCGAGATTCCTATATCCAGCAAATCATCGCCCTTTTTGAGCAAATCAAAACAAAGGTCGAACCTGCCGCACGTCGGTATTTCACCTGTCGTGCGCTGAGTCAAAACGCCAATGGATTACTGGTACTCAGTACTTTAGCTAGCCATATCGAAGAAATAAAGACGAAAACGGACTCCTTTTTCCTGTCGGAAAGCAACCCGCTGCTGAACGACAAAATCACGGCTGGAGAAGGAGATTCCCTGTTCGACAAATTCCAATTTTACAGGCACTTATTCATCGATGAGTTCCAAGACACTTCGCTGATGCAGTGGGAGGACTTGAAACCCATGATAATCAATGCCTTGAGTGAGGGTGGTGACACGACCCTCTTCGGGGATGTCAAGCAGTCCATTTACCGGTTTAGAAACGGGGATGTGGATCTTTTTTACCGATTGATGGATTACAACCGTCTTTCGAATTCCGCTTCCGATCAAGAGGTGTCAAATCTGGTACACCAAGACGCTTTCACAACGGAGCCTTTGCTCGTTAACCGACGCTCCTATTCCTCTGTCATTCAGTTTAATAACAACTTTTTTCAATACTATGCAAAAAGGGTGCACAAAGAGGAGTATTACAGCGAAGTGGAACAGGAATTTCAGGAGAAGAAAACAGGTGGTTTAGTTCAGATTTTCGGGTATAACAAAAACGACGCCGAACAGATGAAGGCGGAGGAAACCGAGCTGTTGCGCGCCGTCATGGACGCGAAAGAGAGAGGTTACGAATACGGCGAAATGGCGGTGCTGCTGCGAGGCCGCGCCAAATGCAACCTCTTTGCCCAACGGCTGATGGCCGCCGGCGTACCTGTGGAAACCTCCGACTCCCTACAACTCTGTGACAATCCCGGAATCAACTTGTTAATCAGCACGTTGAACCTTATTATCCATCCCGACGACCGCCTCGCACAAACAACCATCCTGCACTATCTTGCTGACCAAATGCAATGGCCACTCCATCCGATTCTGGAAAAATGTGAACAAACCAGTTTCTTTGACGCAATGGTTTCTCAATTTCAAAAGACTGATATTCAAGAACTTTTCAGTCGTTGGAAACAGGAACCGTTACAGGTTTCGGTCAAAGAGCTCATCCGTTTCTACGACATTCGGGTGGACGAAAGCCCTTTCATCGCCGATTTTCTGGATTTGGTACACGAATACGCACAGACGCAGGTGGCCTCCATCGGCGGATTCCTCGACTGGTGGAACGACCTTCACTTGTCTGGAGAGACCATCCCGCGCCTCTCCCTGTCGGGTTCCACCGGTGCAGTGCGCCTGATGACCATCCACGCATCCAAAGGGATGGAATTTCCCGTAGTTATCACTTGGTGCAACGCCTCTCCCCCGCAACCAACCTCCTATTGGGTTCAGGATAAAAACTCCGGGCAATATTGCTACATAGAGCATAAAAAAAACTTGCAATTCTCTGATTTTCAAAGAGAATATGAAGAAGAAGAGGAAAAAAGGCAACTGGATGTATTAAACCTTTGGTATGTAGATTTCACTCGTGCGAAAGATATGCTCTACATTCTGACTGAATTTCCGGAAGCCTCTAAATCCGATGAAAACGACATCAAAAATCTGTTAAAATCTTTTGCCAACAATGAATTTCCCGATTCTAAAATCGAAATTCAAAAGCAGCACGACATGCTTTACTATTTCGGGGATTTAGGTTGGCAGAAGCCAGACAAAAAGGCTGAAGATAGGGATAAGGAGAGCCCGCTTCGGGTCAGTTGGTCGGAAATGACCTTCTGTGACAACGAATCAATGGCCGTCAAATCTTCTGAAACCGTCTCCGAAGCCATCGACACGGGTACGCATATCCACCATTTTTTGCAAAAATTAACACAATTCCCCCATACGAAGGAAGAGCGCGACTCTCTAGTGGCTGAAGAGCCCGACGAGATTCGCGAGCGACTGCTCCAGTTGTTCGAACGAACAGAAAAAGACCCTGTCTTACACCCCTATTTCTATCTGGATGAAGGGGATCGGGTACTGAACGAAGTCCCCATCATTATGGAAAACGGTGGCACGTTGCGTCCCGACCGCATCGTCATCAAACCCGACCATGTGATGATTATCGATTACAAGACGGGACGGGAGTATGCCGCCAAATATGAAGCGCAACTGGAAGAGTATGCCCATTGCTTGCGAGAGATGGGTTATCCTGATGTACGCAAGGATATTCTGTACATAAGTTAAGCAGGAAAAATATTTTGCGGGACAGTGGCCGTGTATCAAAAAATTTCCTATTTTTGCGCGAAAATAAAATATAGTCATTATGTCCTTTATCACAGAAAGAATTGCATTAGAAGGGTTGACTTTTGACGATGTGCTCCTGATTCCGGCATATTCGGAAGTGCTTCCCAAAGAGATTGATTTGAGAACGCGCTTCACGCGCAATATCGGTCTGAATCTGCCGTTCGTGTCGGCGGCTATGGACACGGTCACCGAATCAAAGATGGCCATTTCCATCGCTCGTGAAGGCGGTATTGGCGTGATACACAAAAATATGTCTATCGCTGAGCAGGCCAAGCAAGTGGCTTCCGTCAAGCGTGCCGAGAACGGCATGATCAATGCGCCGGTGACCATCACGCCGGAGAAGACCGTGGGTGATGCCCTGCGGATCATGGCCGAATACCGCATCGGCGGCATCCCGGTGGTTGATGAAAAGAACGTTTTGGTCGGCATTGTCACCAACCGCGACCTCCGCTTCGAAAAGAACTTCAACCGCAATATCTGTGACGTGATGACGAAAGAAGGTCTGGTCACAACCTCCCGCAACACCGATCTTTACCAAGCTGCCGACATCCTGCAGCAATATAAGATTGAGAAGCTGCCGGTGGTGGCCGAGGACGGAACGCTCTTAGGTTTAATCACTTATAAAGACATCACGAAAGCCAAGGACAAACCTTTCGCCTGCAAGGACGCTCAAGGCCGTTTGCGTGTGGCTGCCGGTATCGGCATCACCAACGACGCTGTGCAACGTGCTGAAGCACTGGTAGAAGCCGGTGTGGATGCGTTGGTGCTCGACAGTGCGCACGGTCACTCCAGAAACGTGATCAACACGCTGAAGGAGATTAAGAAGCAATTCAACAACGTGGACGTGGTGGTTGGCAACATCGCCACGGGCGAGGCAGCCAAATTGCTCGCCGACAACGGTGCCGACGCCGTAAAGGTGGGTATCGGACCCGGCTCCATCTGCACCACCCGCGTGGTGGCCGGTGTGGGCGTGCCCCAACTCAGCGCCATCTACTCCGTCTATAAAGCCCTCCAAGGCTATGACATCCCCCTCATCGCCGACGGCGGTATCCGCTACTCTGGCGACATCGTGAAAGCCCTCGCCGCCGGCGGTAACTCCGTGATGCTCGGCGGTCTGCTCGCCGGCGTGGAAGAATCTCCTGGCACCACCATCCTCTTCAACGGACGTAAGTTCAAGACTTACAGAGGTATGGGTTCCCTCGAAGCGATGCAACACGGTTCCAAAGACCGTTACATGCAAAGCGATGTCGATGATGCCAAAAAGCTGGTTCCCGAAGGTATTGTAGGACGTGTCCCCTACAAGGGCGACCTCTACGAAGTGGTCTATCAGATGGCCGGCGGTCTGCGTTCCGGTATGGGCTATTGCGGTGCCAAAACCATCGACAAGCTCCATGAGGCCCGCTTCTGCCGCATCACCAACGCCGGTGTCTTGGAGAGCCATCCGCACGATATCACCATCACCAGCGAAGCTCCCAATTACTCCAGCGAAGCCAAATAATTCAGAAATCATTTAAAATTAATCGTTATGAAAAATAAGAATATCATTGTAGGTGTTGACTTCTCGAACAGCTCCCTCAACGCCATGCGCCACGCGGTCTCCATCGCGATGAAAACTGGCGCCGACCTGCACCTCGTCTGGGTGAAAACCCCTGGTGTCTCCCATAATGTGGCTGAAGACAATGGCAATAATTACCTCAACAAAGGCCTTTCCACCTTAGAGGAATGGAAAAATCAATGTAAACTGGAATCTCCTGAAACCGAGGTAAATACTGTTGTTTTGGAAGGTAAAGTCCATGCGGAATTGACCAAATTTGCCGCCAATCAGCCCAACGCTATGATTGTGATGGGTACACACGGTACCTCCGGTTTCGAGGAAGGCTATATCGGCAATAATGCCAACCGCTTGATCCGGAATACCAACGTGCCAATTCTGATCATGCGCGAAAACATTGAGATTAAACGCGACCTGCATAACATTTATGCACCTATCGATCTCAGCTTCGAAACATTGCAGAAGATGCGCTACGCCACCTATCTGGGCAAATGCTTCGCCGCTAAAATTTCCATCGTGGGTGTCTATTATCCCAACAATGCCGACACGCGCCACATCATCAACGTGCAGATGCGCCACGCCGCCGACATGTGCGAGGATGCCAATGTACGTCACGAATTGGTTCCGTTGACCGTGCAGAAAGATTATGTGCAGACGCTGCTGAATCACGCCCATGAACTGGATGCCAACCTCATCGTCATTATGCGCGAAGAGAGCGAAACCGACTTCACCTCCAGCTCGAATATGGCGGAGATTCTCAGCACCTCCAAGATGCCGCTGCTGATTATCCCTAACGTACAATCCGCAGGTCTCGGCAGATAATGGCAAAGATCCGAAAACGGCTGCTGCGCGGAGGGAACATGCTCAATCCCACTCCAGTGGTGATGGTTTCCTGCGGAAGCACGCCGGACGAATATAATATTATTACCATCGCATGGACGGGTACGGTGAATTCCGACCCGCCCATGTGTTCTATTTCCGTACGTCCGGAAAGACACTCTTACGGCATCATCAAAAAAGAAGGCTCCTTTGTTATCAACTTGGTAAATAAAGAGTTGACTACTTTTGCAGATTGGTGCGGCGTTCGCTCGGGCAAAAAATACAACAAGTTTATTGAAACCGGACTGACCCCTGTTCGCGCCTCCAAGGTCAATGCCCCGATGATTGAGGAATCGCCTGTAAATCTGGAATGCAAGGTCACACAGATCATCCCGATGGGCTCGCATGACATGTTTCTCGCCGAAGTGGTGGCCGTGCATGTCAACGAATCTCTATTCTCCAAGAAAACGGATGCTTTAGAACTGTTCCGTGCCAACTTAGCGACTTATTCGCACGGACATTATTACACCTTAGGAGAAAGACTCGGAAAATTTGGCTTTTCGGTGGAAAAGCGGAAATAAAGCCACTGAAAACGTAGTTAAAAATCAATTTTTATTCCGTCTTCTTTTAAATATTGGTAAATCTGGTGGAATTTCTCCGCTTCAGGCAGATCTGCATCCACCCAGCGGATTTTGAATCCCATGCGTTCCATGCGACGGAACCATGTCATTTGGCGCTTGGAAAATTGATGGATAGCCGTATTGAGCAACGTCACCATGTCTCCATAGTGCAACTCACCCATAAGATATTGGGTGACAAATCTATATTCCAGTCCGTAGCGAATCAAACGCTCGGGAGGAATGCCCTCGTCCAGCAATGCTTTGACCTCATCCACCATCCCCTCCTGCAGGCGCGCCTGCAGTCTGCGGGTGATGCGCTCGCGAATATGGTCGCGCTCGCCACGAAGTCCGATGATGGCAGAATCCAACGGTCGCACCCGCTCACTTAATTCGGGATGCTTGGCGTAGTAGTCCTCAATTTCAATCGCTCGGATCAATCGCGGCCGCTCGGAAGTGTCAGTGTCGTTGTGCAACGACTTATACGCAGCCAACATTTCTGTAAGCTCCTCATCTGTACGGTTTTCCAATTCACTACGCAATGTTTCGTTCTCTGGCACAGGAAACAATCGGTAGCCGCGCAGCACCGCCTCCACATACATACCGCTGCCCCCGCACAGAACGATACGATGTCCACGAGTCCGAATACCCTCCATCGCCTCGTAAGCGGCTTGTTGATAACGAAATACGTTATATTCCACCCCTGGCTCTTCTATGTCTATGAGGTGGTAGGGAATCGGTTCCCCTTCATACTGATACTCTGAAAGATCCTTTCCAGAACCGATATCCATGCGACGGAAAACCTGGCGGGAGTCTGCACTGACGATTTCCCCGCCCAGTTCGGCGGCGATACGTACCGCCACACCCGTCTTCCCGGTAGCGGTAGGTCCTAACACAGTGATTATCGGTTCGTTATCCTTCATCTGACTGGAGTTTGCTTGGGAATGTCGAAAATTTCCATATTCTTGATTTCCTCGCCCTCAATCTCGAAACGAAGCATGGTGAGACGGGTATGGATACCGTATTTGCCCGCTGCTCCAGGATTGATAAAGAGGAGATTATGATATTTGTCGTACATGATTTTCAGAATATGAGAATGCCCCGCCACGAAAATGGTGGGTTTCTCCTCACGGATAATCTCCAACGCTTTGGGCTGATAACGTCCTGGAGAACCCACGATATGCATCAGTGCTACCTTATGCTTCTCACAAGTAAAAACCTCATATTCACCGATTTCGCGACGAATATCCCAGTCATCACAGTTGCCGTACACCGCCCGCACTGTCGGAGCAATGGCTCGCAATTCATCCAATATGAAGTCATCCATAATGTCGCCCGCATGCCAAATCTCATCGCATCCTTCAAAAAAGGAATACGCATCAGGATGCAGATACCCGTGAGAATCGGAAAGGACACCTATTTTCATTCTTTCACGGGATTTCTTTGTTTGACAACTTCGAACAGCGCAATGCCCGTCGCCACAGAGACATTCAGCGAACGGACGGTACCGACCATCGGAATGTTGACCGTGTCGTTGCAATGGCGCAGGTAATCCCACGCAATGCCTTCATACTCGTTGCCCATAATCAGGCAGACAGGACCTGTGAAGTCCTTATTGTAATGTGCATGGTTGGCCTTCTCGGTCACCCCAATCACCTCAATACCACTGTCTTTCAGATAATGAATCACTTCCACTAAATTCGAATGCCGACAAACGGGGATTTTGTGCAGGGCACCGGCAGAGCTTTTCACTGCGTCTTCGTTGAGTTGCGCGCCACCGTTGAGCGGCAGAATGATGGCATCCACACCCGCGCATTCCGCAGAACGGGCGATGGCACCCACATTGCGCACGTCCGTGATTTTGTCGAGCATCAGCAAGAACGGCACTCGTCCTTCCTCGAAAATGGTGGGCACAATATTATAAATGTCACAATACTCAATGGCCGAAAGGAACGCGACCACGCCTTGGTGGTTCTGACGAGTCAACCGATTCAGCTTCTCTTGCGGCACATATTGGAAAGGAATCTTATGCTGCCGCACTTCGTAAAAGAGCTGCTTGAACAATTCGCCTTGCAAACCCTTCTGAAACAACACTTTATCAATAGTCTTCCCACTCTCGATGGCTTCCATCACGGGACGCATTCCGTAGGTAATGTCTTGATCTTTCATTTTTTGAGATTTATGATTTATGACTTGAGACGTATGATTTATGATGCTAAAACGTCACACATCACACGTCACACGTCATACGTCATTATTGTTTCGGCACCCTTACATAATGCGGCATCTCCATCGGGATTTCCATCGACAATTCGATATAACCCGCGAATTCACCGTTTTCAAACCACGGAGACTGATATATCAGCTTTTTGACCCCATTTTTCTCAATGGTATATGCGTTAAGATTGTGATTCTTAAGCATTTCCATTAGTTTGGTGCGAGCCGGCTCGGGATGACAATCCAACAAGTTCTGACCGATAATATGCTGACCGTGACTGAGGACGCGCTCAGCCATATCATTCATTTCCAATATTTTACCATCTTTATCACAGATGGTGACCGAAAACGGTACGTTGTGAAAGTAATTCAACATAATAACTATATTTTGAAGGTGGATAAGAGTTATTTTCCGGAATCCACTTTGTATTTCTTGAAGATTTTCTTGTTGTTCATAATCTCAACCGCCTGCTGGAAAGTGTCATCGCTTTCGAGGAAGACTCGGTAGGCTTCGCCATAACCATAGAGGCCGCGGGCGATTTCAAAGCGCAGATACTCTTTGATGAACTCGGCAGCGTGTTCCTCGTTACGCAGATGTTGCATCTCAGCGTATGTCTTGTTGATGTAGTTGGTGAACATCGTGTCAAAGGTCTGCTGGTCAAAATCTTCCGCATTCTTATACAGCGAATCCAGCTTTCCTTTGTTTTCTTTGATAAAAGCATTGGCAAAGTCACTGAAAACGAACGAAGCCTTGTCGCTAACACCTTCTTCTTTAGCAAAAACCATAAATTCCTTATAGAATTCGTCCGAAATCTTGTAATTCTTTTGGAAATCCTCGAATTTAGGATATTGTTTCTGCAACGGCTCGCGATTGGTTTCCAAATAATCGACCACGAAATTGCCGAAAACGCCCTTCCGGACGATCTCATTGAAGAGCGTAGAGTATTTAGTGGTATCCAATGGGATGAAGATGTCGGGCATGATACCGCCACCGCCATACACCACGCGACCATGCGGAGTCTTATATTTCAGAGAATCAGGGAATTTGATATTCTCAGCGGTGTAATATTCGCCGTTATTGGCACGGGTCTGTAAATCTTTGAAATATGCATCCAAACCGTCATCGTAGGGTTTCTGAATACAACGGCCCGTAGGGGTATAATAGTGAGAAATGGTAAGGCGTACCTCGGATTGGTCAATAAGACGTAACGGTTTTTGTACCAATCCTTTACCGAAAGTACGACGACCTACCACCAAACCACGGTCCCAGTCTTGGATACAGCCGGAGGTGATTTCGGAGGCGGAGGCGGAATTTTCATCCACCAGCACAATCAGTTTGCCCTCTTCGAAAAGACCATCCTCAGAGGAGTAGTATTTTTCGCCCGTTTTGCGGAAATTGTCGGTATAAACAATCATGCGTTTGCCAGAAATGAACTGGTCGCAGATTTCGAACGCCACATTGAGGTAGCCGCCGCCATTGCCGCGCAAGTCAAGAATCAGATTTTTCATGCCCTGCTCCTTGAGATTACGGATGGCTTTTTTGAGTTCGGTAGTAGAAGTGGCAGCAAAACGCTCCAATTTGATGTAACCAGTGAGCGAATCGGCCATGAAACTGACGTTGATGCTGTACATCGGAATGGCACCACGTGTGATGATGAAATCGATGGGTTCTTTTTTGCGACCACGCACCACCGTGACTTTCACCTTGGTGCCTTTCTTGCCGCGCAAATGCTTGCGTACCCAGTCGTTAGTGATGTCCTTGCCCACCGCCACTGTGTCATCCACCATTATGATTTTGTCGCCAGTCATCAAACCGACCTTCTCCGACGGACCGTCTATAATGACCTCCATCACATTGATGGTGTCCTTGATCAGTTGGAAAGTCACGCCGATGCCATCGAAGGAGCCTTGGAGCGGTTCCGTCATCGCAGCCACATCCTTGGAGGGAATGTACGCGGTGTGGGGGTCCAGCTCCTTGAGCATTTCATCGATAGACCTGTCCACCAACGGATCGAAATCCACTGAATCCACATACATGGAGTTGATGGCGTTCAACAGCTGGTCCATCTTGGTTTTGTTCTGCTGATAATGTTTGTTCGGGGTTTGCGCGAAAAGGGAAATTCCCATGGCTAACAGGCTGAAAACAGCAACAATGACTTTATTCTTCATTGGGTTAATATTTGGTTTTATTTTATTCTGAAAAAGACGGCAAAGATACGGTTTTTTTTGATAACCTAAAAAATCCTATTTTTGCGGCTTAAAACAAAAAACAAACCTTATGAAGAAACTATTTCTCCTTTCTGCCCTGATATTATGGGGCTTTGCGCAAACGATGAGCGCCCAAAACGAAGAACTGGTGGGCGCGAACTGCACCTCCATCATGGTGGGCAAAAAGGCTTCCACCGATGGTTCCGTGATGACTTCGCACACCTGCGACAGCAAATACCGCACGTGGGTGACCATGGAACCCGCTGCCGACCACAAACCCGGCACCATGCACAAGGTTTACAAAGGCACGATGCATACTGAAACGGCCAAGAGTATGGAAAACTTGGTGCTGGCGGGCGAAATTCCCGAAGCACCGCACACCTACGCCTATATGAACACCGCCTATCCTTGTATGAATGAGCATCAGCTGGCGATGGGCGAGAGCACCTTCTCGGGTCCCGACACGCTGGTGAATGAGAATGCCATGTTCATGATTGAGGAACTGCAACGCATTGCCCTTCAACGTTGTACGACTGCCCGCGAGGCTATCCTGCTCATCGGTGACTTAGTGAAACAGTACGGCTATGCCGACGGCGGCGAGTGCATCACCATTGCCGACAAAAACGAAGTGTGGCAGATGGAGATCCTCGGCGAAGGTCCCGACGTGATCGGCGGTATGTGGGTGGCGCAGCGCGTGCCCGACGATGAGGTGGCCGTGAGCTGCAACGTGCCGCGCATCGGAAAACTCAACCGCAAAGACAAAAACAACTTCCTCTGCTCCGACAATATCGAAAAGGTGGCCAAAAAATATGGACTTTGGGACGGCAAAGGCGACTTCCTCTGGTGGAAGGCCTTTAACGCCTCCTACGCCGAGGGCAAGAACCACAAAGAGCGCGAGTGGTACATCTTCAACGAACTCGCTCCTTCTTTGAAACTCGACCTCAACGCCGAGGAGCTTCCCTTCTCCGTGAAACCCGAGAAGAAGGTGGATGTGCGCGATGTAATGGCTTTGTTCAGAGCCACTTACGAAGGCACTGTACTCGACCAAATCGGCAACCTCAAGATGGTGGTGAACCGCAAAGACAAAGAGGGCAATCCCTACAAAGACACTATCATCTGCCCGAACGCCAACCCGTGGATGGATGGTAACGAACGTGCGATGTATAACTTCCTGAACCCCGGCACCGTGACCTTCTACCGTGGTGTGGCCATGTCGTGGTGCTCCTACTCATTTATCATGCAATGCCGCGATTGGTTGCCCGATGAGGTGGGCGGCCTCTGCTGGTTCTCCGTGGAGAATCCCGGACAAAGCCCGCGCATCCCAATTTATGCCGGTGCCACCAAGATGCCTGCCGGATTCGAAGTGTGCGGCCATTTCCGCTACAACGAGAACGCCGTTTTGTGGCATTACCGTAAGGCCAACAAGTTAGCGCAAGTGCGCTGGGGTCGCAGCAAAAAGATGATGATGGACAACATCATGCGCTACGAAGACAAGGCCTTCGAAGAACTGCCCGCATTGGAGCAGAAAGCCGTTAACTTGCTGAATGCTGGTAAGAAAGAAGAGGCTCAAACGTTGCTGAACCAATACAGTGCGGATTTCGCCGGTGCCACCCGCCAAACTTGGCAGGAGATGGAGCACAAGTTGTGGGAGACGTTCTGGACCGGATTTTAGTTAGTAATGTCTATTGCCCTGTTTCAGAGTTCAATTGCCAAGGTCCGAAAGTTCTATAACCAAATATAAAGCTGGATTCCGGAACATTGTCAATCAATGATTTAGTGTCTTGATAGAACACATTCAGCGCTACGGAATCGGCGCCATGGATGTTGAAATCGGCGTTGTATTCCATGGCGTATTTGGCCGGGAGGATGTGATATTGGTATTTTCCTTGGAAGACACCTTTAAAAACCCAGTAGGGTAGGTATTCGTAATCCGTGATCCGGATTACGCCGGTGGTGTCGCGCACCAGCTGGCATTTGACGATGATGCCGCCGTCGGTGTAGCGTTTACGCTGGTTGGAGACGAAGTTGCCCAACGAGTAAGCCGTAACGCGCTGAGCTACACCATATTGATCTCTGTTTTCCAAAGTGATAGGCTGCACCACATGCGGATGCCCGCCAATCACCATGTTGGCACCGCATTCGTACATGTAATTCGCGTAAGCCTCTTGCTTCTTGTTCTGTTTCCGCTCGTACTCAATGCCCCAGTGCGGCATCACCACGATGTAGTCGGCCTTCAGTTCGCGGGCACGGGCAATGTCACGAACGATTTCGGCAGAGTCCAACATATTGACAATAAACGGATTAGGTGCAGGAATACCGTTGGTACCGTAAGTGTAGTTCAACACGGCGATGCGAAAACCGTTCTTCTCCACGATGAGCGGGTTGCGTTGCTGGAAATCCGCGCTGTCGAGATAGGTGCCCACGTGCGGAATACCCAAACTGTCCATCACCTGGATGGTGCGGCGAATGCCTTTCGAACCCTTGTCGCAGGTGTGGTTATTGGCGGTGAGGAAGACATCCACGCCGACATCAAAAAGTTGCGACATCATCGCATCGGGACAGGAGAATTGCGGGTAACCCGAGTAGGGCGCGCCTGCCAACGGCACCTCCATATTCGCGATGCAAATATCCGCAGAGGCGATGTAAGGTGCGAGGAAACGGTAGCAAGGCGAGTAGTCGTAGCTGCCGTTATCCATCCGCGCGGCATCGACTTGCGGCATGTGCGACATCACATCGCCGATGAACATCAGGGTGAGCGTGTCGGGAACTCTTTCCTCTTGAATCGGTGCTGACTCTGTCTGACGTTTCAAATGGAACCAATCGGTAATGCAAAAGCTACTGTTGCCCCAAAAGAAATACTGGGCAAGTATCAAGAACAGTATTCTCATAAGTCTGAATATTATCACCTTAGAATTAGATTTCAGATGGCAAAAGTACATAAATTCCAAATATAGAAGGTTGGCAAGATTTTTGTATCTTTGCCGCTTAATTTTGGAAAAATTTAAATAGACATATATGGCAAATTTTTTAACGAAACTATTTGGTACAAAGGCTGATAGAGATATGAAGGAACTGCAGCCTCTACTTAAGAAAACTTTAGCTGCATACGAAACGATCAAAGATCTCTCCATTGACGAACTGAGACACAAAACAGATGAATTCCGCGAAAAAATCCGTACCGCCACCCAAAAGGAGGAGGATCAGGCTGCTGAATTGCGCCAATATCTGGAGGAAAATTACGATATTCCCGTAGAAGAAAAAGAGAGTAAATACAAGGAAATCGAGAAACTGGAGGACAAAATCTACGCTACCACGCAGGATATCCTCAACGACATTCTGCCGGAAGCTTTCTCCGTGATGAAGGAGACGGCACGCCGCTTCAAGGAAAATGAGACCATCACCGTGACGGCCACGCAGCACGACCGCGATTTGGCCGCCAAACGCGAATGTATCACCATTGAGGGCGACAAAGCCATCTATCAAAACCGCTGGATGGCCGGTGGTAACATGATTCAGTGGGATATGTGCCACTATGACGTGCAGCTCATCGGCGGTATGGTGCTCCACCAAGGTAAAATCGCCGAGATGGCCACTGGTGAGGGTAAAACACTCGTCGCTACCCTACCCGTCTATCTTAACGCCCTGCCAGGCAAGGGCGTACACGTGGTCACCGTCAACGACTATCTGGCCAAGCGTGACTCCGAATGGATGGGCTTGCTTTACGAATTCCTCGGTCTCACCGTCGACTGCATCGACAAATACGAACCCAACTCTGATGACCGTCGTCGCGCTTACAATGCCGACATCACTTACGGTACCAACAACGAATTCGGTTTCGACTACCTGCGTGACAACATGGCCCGCAACATCGGCGAGCTGGTGCAACGTCCGCACAACTACGCCATCGTGGACGAGGTGGACTCCGTGTTGATTGACGATGCCCGTACGCCGTTGATCATCTCTGGTCCGACTCCGAAAGGCGACCAACAGGCTTTCGATCAGTACAAGCCCATTGTGCAGAAACTGTATGAGGCTCAGCGTGTTTACGTGGCTCAGATTCTGACGCAAGCCAAGAAAATGCTGGCTGAGAATCCCGACCCGAAGCCGCAAGATGAAAGTGCCATGCTGTTGCTCCGCGCCCACCGCGGTCTGCCGAAAAACAAAGCCCTCATCAAATTCCTGAGCGAACCCGGCATGAAACAGGTGCTGCAACGCACGGAGTCTTTCTTCATGCAAGACCAGAACCGCAACATGCACCTCATCGACGACGAGCTCTACTTCGTCATCGAGGAGAAGCTGAATACCGTCGATATCATGGACAAAGGTATTGACGTCATCAGTAAGGATGCGGATGAAGCCAAACTGTTCATTATGCCTGATGTTGGTGCGCAAATTGCTGATTTAGAGAAAGAAAACCTTACGCCCGCCGAAAAAACGGCCCGCAAGGAAGAAATCTATAACAACTACGCCATCGCCTCCGACCGTATCCATACGGTGCACCAGCTGTTGAAGGCTTACACCATGTTCGACCGCGATGTTGAATATGTGATCATAGACAACAAGGTGAAGATTGTGGATGAGCAGACCGGCCGTATCATGGAAGGCCGCCGCTACTCCGATGGTTTGCACCAAGCTATTGAGGCTAAGGAAAATGTGAAGGTGGAGGCCGCTACCCAGACCTACGCCACCATCACCCTGCAGAATTACTTCCGTATGTACAAGAAGCTGGCCGGTATGACCGGTACCGCTGAGACGGAAGCGGGCGAGTTTTGGAACATCTACAAACTGGATGTGGTGGTGATCCCGACCAATAAGCCCGTGATTCGTGAAGATGCCAACGATTTGGTTTACAAGACAAAACGTGAGAAATATGCCGCCGTGGTCGATGAAATTCTGCGACTGCACGAAGCGGGTCGACCGGTATTGGTAGGTACCACCTCCGTGGAAATTTCCGAATTGTTATCCAACATCTTGACCCGCAGACATATCCAGCATAACGTCTTGAATGCCAAGCTGCACAAGAAGGAGGCTGACATTGTGGCAGAAGCGGGTCGAGAGGGCACCGTCACCATCGCCACCAACATGGCTGGTCGTGGTACCGATATCAAGCTCACGCCTGAAGTGCGTGAGAAGGGTGGTTTGGCCATCATCGGTACCGAGCGCCACGATTCCCGTCGTGTGGACCGTCAGTTGCGCGGTCGTGCCGGCCGTCAGGGCGACCCCGGTAGCTCCCAATTCTTCGTCTCCCTGGAAGACGACCTCATGCGTCTGTTCGGCTCCGACCGTATCGCCAAAGTCATGGACAGCATGGGCCACCAGGACGGCGATGTGATTCAACACAGCATGATCTCCAAGTCCATCGAGCGTGCACAGAAAAAGGTCGAAGAGAACAACTTCGGTATCCGTAAACGTTTGCTGGAATACGATGACGTGATGAACAAACAGCGTTCCACGATTTACCGCAAACGCCGCAACGCCCTCTTCGGCGACCGTCTCGCCATCGACATCTCCCAAATGATCCATGATGTGTGTGAAACGCTCGTGGCCGACATGTGGGATGCCAAGGATTTCGAAGGTTTCAAAATGGGCATGATCACGACTTTCGGCTGCGAATCTCCGTTTGACGAAAGCTATTTCATGCAGGAACGTCAGCGCGTGCTGGTTGACAAGCTATTCCCGGTGGTCTATAACCACTATAAAGAAAAACTGCAGAAGATTGCCGAACAAGCTTATCCCGTAATTGAGCGCGTTTATCTGGAGCACGGCGACCGTTTCCAGAACATCGCCATCCCGTTCACCGACGGCAAGAAGACCATCAATATCGTGGCTCCGCTGAAGAAATGTTACGAGACCAAGGGTCGCGAGGTAGGACTCTCTTTCGAGAAGGGCATCACCCTCGCTGTCATCGACAACGCTTGGAAGGAACATCTTCGCGCCATGGACGACCTCAAAGAGAGCGTGCAGAACGCCTCTTACGAGCAGAAGGATCCTCTGTTGATCTACAAACTCGAATCTTTCAATCTTTTCGATCAACTGCTCGTCCGCATCAGCGAAGAGATTGTTACTTTCTTGAATATCGGTAAGTTACCAATTGCTGAAGAGACTGATCTGAAAGAAGCTCAACTGCCTGAATCGGATGCCAAGAAGCTGCAGACCGGCCGTCAGGAGATGGGCCGCGGCCGTCAGATGACACCGGGCAAACCGGCAAACGAACCCTACCGTGCAGAAAAGAAGGTCGGCAGAAACGATCCGTGTCCGTGCGGCAGCGGCAAAAAATACAAGAACTGTCACGGAAGATTCGAGGCTGGAGAATAATGAAACGCGCCATCCTAACGGTCACCAATGACCTATACACCGACCCGCGCGTGGACAAAGTCGCCCTCTTCCTAACCCAGAAGGGCGTAGATGTCACGCTTGTAGGCCGCTGTTATGGGGATTCTCCAACTTTGGCAAAACGTCTGTACAAGACCAAACGCCTGCGACTGCTTTTCCGACGCGGCTGGATTTTCTATGCAGAATATAATTTACGCCTGTTCTTCTATCTTCTTTTCAAGAGATGCGATATATTGATAGCCAACGATTTAGACACCTTGTTGCCCAACTACTTGGTCAGCAAATGGCGTCGAAAAAAGTTGGTCTATGACAGCCACGAATACTTCTGTGGAGAATTGTCCGTTGTCAACAACCCCATTTCGCACAAAGTGTGGAGTGCCATCGAACGATTCTGCTTTCCAAAGTTGAAAACGGTCATCACCGTCAGCCAATCCATTGTAGATCAGTACGAAAAGGAGTATGGCATACGTCCTTATCTGGTACGTAACATCCCGCCAGCAAACTCTTTTTCAGTGAACGTCACCCGAGAATCATTGGGTATGCCGGAAGGCAAAACCGTGCTCATTATGCAAGGGAACAGTATCAACGAATGTCGTGGAGGGGAGGAGATTGTGCAAGCTATGGCTTTCCTGCCAGACTGCCATCTTTTTATCGTGGGAAGAGGTTCCATCATTCCGAAACTGCAAGAGATGACAGCCGCCATGCACTTGGAGGACCGCATCACCTTCAAGCCAAGGCAAACGCCTGAGAATCTGTTTAATTACACCGCTTTGGCAGACATTGGACTATCCTTGGACAAAGATGTGAGTGCCAATGCGCATTTCAGTCTGCCCAATAAAATTTTTGAATATATCAACGCCGGAACGCCTCTGGTGGTTTCTGATTTGCCGGAGCGTGTACGCATTGTAAAGGAATACAACGTGGGATTGGTGGCGGCATCCGTCACACCCGAGGCTATTGCGGAAGCCGTGAAGTCGCTCGCTGATCCAGAACTCTTGGCACAATGTCAAGAAAACTGCAAAACCGCCGCCCAAGAGCTCACTTGGGAAAACGAAGAGAAAGTATTGGAGACTATCTATCAGCCACTTATCTGAGTTTTGTTTGCCGTCTGCAACTGCAAATCGCCAACAACAAAGCACAGAAAGTAATAAACTGCAGTCGGTAGGTGAACCAGAAATGCACGAAACTATGGTTGGTCAACGCCAAATACCACAAGTACGGTGCAGCGGCCACCACCAAATAGATCAGGATAATGGACCAAGAAGGCTTTTTGAAACGAGTGGCGGCATATAACACGAACACAATCAATGTCAGGCATACCATCTTCCACGGAACCATAGCCACATTATTGGCAATAGCCCCTCTATGAGTAGCCCCTTCTTCCATACTTGTACGGTAATGAACCATGTCTAAACCTTCCTTGAAGACATTGTAATCCAAAACAATGCTGCCGATCACCCATTTGGTAACCCATGTCAACCCCATGGCCACCACCCACAGGAATCCCCATTTCACCATTTCCTTAAAATCCATAATGGTCAGCGGACGGTCGTCGCGCAGAGACAACCACACAAGCAATGGCCATCCGAAAGAGAGCATCGGCGTGGACAGCAAATCAAAATAGCAGGTCAGGGAGCCCGCAATGAAAAACAACAAACTCAACTTCTTATTATCCCCGTCAAACCGCACCACTAAGATGGAGGCGAGCAATGAGATGATAAAAATCGGCGTAAACTGAATGGAAAAGAGCATCATAAAACCATAAACCAGAATCCAACTCATCATCATGGCAGCCGTCTTCCAGATGCCGACCCTTGGCAGATAAGCGGCACCAAAAATCAGCAACAGCACGCATGAAATCGCGAATAAGAACCATTGAATCTGCGCATAATTCAAAAAAGTAAGCAGATAACGGAAGAGAAATGTTGAACCATGCCAATAACGCGCATACGGAATTCGCTGAGCGTCCAATTCATCGTGAGTCAGCAACCATAAATCTCCCGGCAGGTTCCATGTCGTCGAAATCCGTTCTGCCACCATAGCCGATTTTAGCGGTTTATGCCGATCAATACAATATATCTGATTCAACACTAACGCCTCGGTAAAATAATCTTGCTGGCAACCAGGCACTTCGATGATGGAACGAGGATAGTTCCCATACTTCGACAAAGTGGAGGAAGCCATTTTCACATGAAGTTTTATCGTCTTGTCTGGCAGACAACAAGAAATCACGGCAAACAGGAGATATGCGACAATCAACAATACAAAAAGTCCTGTATATTGTAAAAAAGGATTACGTATTAATCGGTTACTAAGTCTCATTTTTTGTGTTTTTTTCTTTGATTGACAATAGAATGCGTTCTGCGCATCGTTTTAGACGGCAAAAATATCATTTTTTTTGTTCTAAAGGAAATACGCATTCATTAAAACTGTATTTTTGCGCCGTGAAAAAAAAGGACCTGTTTTCTGACCCCATTGAATTGCACGGAAACGCTATTTTCGTGTCGGATGCGCATTTCCGCACTCCGCCGGATTCTGCCAGCGAAGAGCGCGAACAACAGCTAATCCAGCTGCTGGAAAGTCAAAACGATGGTTTCCGGCACATTTTTTTATTAGGCGACATTTTCGATTACTGGTTCGAGTACCGGGATGTCGTGCCCAAAGGGTACGTTTCACTGTTCTCATGCCTGAAGAAGCTGCAGCAACGTGGCGTTCAGATCCATTATTTCACCGGCAATCACGACATGTGGGTGGAGGACTACTTCACACAGACTTTCGGTGCCGTCATCTACCGCAAGCCACGTCTTATCATTCTCAACGGGCATCGTTGTTTTGTGGGCCACGGCGATGGTTTGGGCGGCAAACAACGTAAATATCTGCTCATCAAACGGATTTTCAACAGCAAGTTCAACCAACGGTTGTACAGCATGTTGCATCCGCGCCAGTCGTTCTCCATCTCTCGGTTTTGTTCAGAAACGAGTCGCAACTCGCACGATGAAAGCATGTTGCAATTCCAGGGCGAAGAGGAATTCCAGGTGCAGTATGCCCGTGAGATGCTTGTCACAACACCCATCGACTTCTTCATCTTCGCGCACCGCCACGTGCCTGTGCGCTACGAACTGACCCCGGAATGCACCTTTTACAACGTCGGCGACTGGCTCAGCCATTTCAGCTACCTGACTTTCAATCCAAAAGACACCGAACCTGTACTAAATTTAAGGGTGATGTGACGATATCACCTTTTTGTACGACTAATAGACATGGAGGATCTTTTGACAGTTTCTCTTTGTGAAATAAGATGCTTGATATAAAGAAGATATGTTTCTTGGGGACGCTGTTTCTCTTGATGATAAGTGGCGCGTGGCGAAGTATGGCACAAAATTGCCCTCCGAAACCGCTACCTTATTTCGAGAACTTTGAGACGGGATTTTACAGTTCCTCCTCAAGTGGTTGGTTAATACAATCAGCGGATTCCACTTTTCTTTATCCCGAGAATTGCTGGATACAATGTTGCACGCACTTGTGCGCATGGCAATTGCCCACAGAAGTTCTCTACCATCCGCCGGAGATGTCACCTGACCGCATGATGCTGTTGAACCGACAAATCAGATCGTGGGAGCTGCCTCCTGTTGTGCAGGAGAGAAGCATGATCGCCCCATCTCTTCAGGAATCCCCTGCCTGTATTACTTTTTCAGCCATTTACAATGCTCTGAATGCCACCTCCGACACATCTCTTGTCTTTGGAGCCCCTTTGTCCATAGGCTATGTGACAACTATTACTGACACATTAGAAGGCTACGTGCCGATAGATACTTTTTATATTCTCAGTTCATGGGATGATATTAATAACCCCACGTACTGCACGCTTGACCTCGCGTGCAAAGGAATTACTATTCCTCCACCCCATAGATTGGTGTTCCGGGTGGCAGAAGACTTTAATGATTGGCTCGGTGCTGTTTGGATACATGTGAATGACATCACCTTTTCCAATGAGATTCCTATCGACACCACTATCACCTACCTTGACAGCGTTTGCATAGGAGAGCCTTTCGAGGGATATGGATTCACCATTCAAGCACAGAACACCGCCGGTGTCTATACATTTACACGTACAGAATGCACTGACACCGCCTCCATTTTGCATGAACTGACGCTCACGGTGCTTCCGGAAACGCATATGACGCTTTTCGAATACATTTCTCCAGACGAAAGCGTGTATCACGAAGGGGTGGCCTATTCCAGTCCGGGCGATTACACCTTCACCTACACTTCCTCCAACGGCTGCGATTCCGTGGTAGAGCTTCATATTCTATACCACCCGGACGAAAGGCCCCAGGTCACCGTATGGCTACCCAATGCGTTCACACCCAACAAGCCTACCCTCAACAACGTATTCCAACCAGTGTTCAACTATCCGGAAGAAATTGAATCCTATGATATGGAAATCTATAATCGCTGGGGAGGGCTGGTTTTCCGGACGGAGGAACTGTCTTTCGGTTGGGATGGCTCTAATGCACCCGAAGGCGTATATGCGTGCGTAGTGCACTATAAACAGTTTGGCTGGAAGGAAAAAACGGCAAAAGGCAGCATAACTTTGTTAAGATAATAACAACGATGCACCAAAATCACTTCTGTCTCCATAAGTCTTGGAAAAATGCTATTTTTGCCGCCTGAAATCGCAGCGCGGCATTTGATTCGTCAAACCGCTTAATTTGAGACTATTATTATGGAACTTCAGAATATATCCTCCGAACCGCGTCCGCACCGCGCGGGCTTCGTCAATATCATCGGCAACCCCAACGTGGGCAAAAGCACTCTAATGAACCAACTGGTGGGTGAAAAGGTCTCCATCATGACCTCCAAAGCCCAGACCACCCGGCACCGCATCAAGGGAATCGTCAACGGCGACGATTTCCAGATTGTCTATTCCGATCTGCCCGGCGTGCTCGATCCCGCCTACATGATGCAGAAGTACATGATGCGCTTCGTCACCGACTCCTTGCAGGATGCCGACATCATCCTCTACCTCATTGAGTGCGGCGAAACCAAATACAACGAGGAACTGGTCGAAAAGATCAACAAGATGGGCATTCCCGTCGTGTTCATCATCAACAAAATCGATAAATACACCGAAGAGCAGGTGGAAGAATCGAAAAACCATTGGCAAACGATTCTCCCGACGGCGGACGTGTTCGCCATTTCCGCCCTCAAGGGCGTGAACATCGAACCCGTGCGCAACCGTATCATCGAGCTGTTACCCGAGTGCCCGCCCTACTTCCCGAAAGATGCCCTCACCGACCGCCCGATGCGCTTCTTTGTGTCGGAACTCATTAGAGAACAGATACTTTTGCAATACAAGAAGGAGATTCCTTATAGCGTAGAAGTGGTGGTGGAAAGTTACAAAGAGGAGCCTGACCTCATCCGGATAGCCGCGACCCTCTACGTGGAACGCACCACGCAGAAGGCCATCATCATCGGCAGCAAAGGCTCAGCCATCAAGAAGCTAGGAACGGATGCACGGATGTCCATCGAAGATTTCCTGCAAAAGCACGTTTTCCTCGACCTGTCCGTGAAAGTGTTGAAAGACTGGCGCAACAACGAGCTGCAAATGAAGCGTTTCGGCTATTCGTTGGGAGACTAATCTCTTCGCATCCTATGCTTCCGCTATTGAGCTTGCCCCATTTTTCTGAGAAACCCCTTTCATAAAACTGTCAAACTTCTTCACCTCTTCAGGATCGGTCACTTTTCTGATTTTGACTGAGATTCCATGTGCTTGAAGATTATCTCTCACATTCTTCACGGCATCGAATAACTCCTTGTCTTCGCAGTCGTAATCATCGTCCACCTCCCCCATCTTCGCCAACTCATCGGCATGTTCCGCCTCATACTTCTCCTTAAAGGCAATGAATTTTTTCATCACATGAACAAAATAAGGATCCCCTTCCATCTCCTTCTTGGCCTCCACCAAATCCTCAATGGCAATCATCACCTTGATGAATTTTTGTAGGAATGGCGCCCAAGCCTCTATCAATGAAAGCGTTGATTCAACATCTTCTGCTTTCTTTTGTTGTTGAACGTCCTTGTTTTTTTCTTCCGCAGACATCTTTGTGTCGCAACCCTGATTAGGTAATTTTTCTTCTTTTTCTTTCTTCATAGTAGTTTAATTTTTGTCTGACAAAAATACATCGGAAAAAAGCTGTTGTCAAGGACTTTTTTAAAGTTCACTATTGTTTGGCTATTAAATATTTATAAAATTTCGTTAACAATTAATTGTAAAAATTAAATGACGCATTTCGCAGATTTTCGGAGTTTGCACCGCAAAACCGAAAATAATGTATCTTTGCGGCCTTATTATGAATATTGAACTTTACAAACTAAAACCACTATCTATTGCCTATTGCCTATCAACTTAAACATCAAATAAACAAACAATGAACATTATTGACAAAATCAAAGAAAACGCCAAGAAAGCCAACAAACGCATTGTTTTGGCAGAAGGCGAAGAGGAAAGAAACTTAAGAGCTGCGGACATCATTATTGAGAACGGTTACGCTGCCATCACGCTGCTTGGCAACAAGGCCAACATCGAGGCCAAGGCTGCTGAATGGGGATTGAAAAACATCGCAAAGGCCGACATCATCGACCCGATGGACAACCCCAAAAAGGATTTCTATGCTAACATGCTGTATGAAATCCGTAAGAACAAAGGCATGACGATGGAAGAGGCTCTCAAGAAAGTGGAAGATCCGCTTTACCTCGCCACCCTGCTTATCAAGAACAAAGATGTTGACGGTGAAGTGACTGGCGCACAACACGCTACGGGCGATGTACTTCGTCCCGCTTTCCAGATTGTGAAGACTTTACCCGGCATCTCTGTGGTTTCTGGTGCTTTCATCATGTGCTTCCAAGACAAGAAATGGGGTGACGACGGCGTGATGGTTTTCGCTGACTGTGCTGCCGACCCGAATACTGACGAGAACAAGCTCGCTCAAATCGCTGTGGTGACGGCCCAGACCGCCCGCACCATCGCCGGCATCGAGCCGCGCGTGGCTATGCTGAGCTTCTCCACCAAGGGTTCTGCCAAACATGAGCTCGTTGACAAAGTGGTGAACGCTACCCGCATCGCCAAAGAGATGGATCCCAACCTCGTGATTGACGGCGAACTGCAAGCCGATGCCGCTATTATCCCGTCTGTGGGTGCTCAAAAGGCTCCCGGCAGCCCTGTCGCTGGTAAAGCTAACGTGTTGGTATTCCCGTCTTTGGAGACCGGTAACATCGCTTACAAATTGGTGCAGCGTTTCGCTGGCGCTGAGGCCGTGGGTCCTGTCATGCAAGGTATGGCCGCTCCCATCAATGACCTCTCCCGCGGTTGCTCCGTCGAGGACATCGTAAGCCTCGTCGCCATCACTGCCTGCCAGGCCGCTGGTAATACGTTCTAACCATTTAATCCACAATATTGTAGAGACGCGATTAATCGCGTCTCTACATTTTTATATGTCACAGTTTTCGTTTCACTGGCAGTTAGCCCACCGCATCCTGCGCGACAAGGGCAACAAGTTCTCCAAACCGATTATCCGCCTTTCGGTGTTTGGAGTGGCTCTTGGCGTGGTTATCATGTTGATAGCCATAGGGGTCACGGCTGGCTACAAGCAGGTGATCGAAGACAAAGTGGTCACCATGGGACAACATATCCGAATCTCTCATTACGACCGCAACTATTCGTACGAGCAGATTCCCATCACATTAAACGACACACTGTTACAAGATATACACCGTTGTCCGGAGGTAGTTTCCGTGCAACCTTACGCCACCAAGGTGGGCATCATCAAGACGGCCGACCAAGTGGAGGGCGTGGTACTGAAGGGGGTGGACAACTCCTTCGACGGTCGTCACTTCGCCCATAACTTAGTGGAAGGCGATACTTTACAACTTAACGATTCCGTTGCTGACAACCACATCATCCTCTCCAAACGGCTCGCCGACAAGTTGCAAATCAAGGTTGGCGATAAAGTGCGAACCTATTTCGTGCAAGATCCGCCGCGTCAACGAAGTTTCACACTGGCAGGCATTTACGAAACCGGATTGCCTGAATATGACGCCAAATTCGCCTTGGTGGACCTTCGTCATGTGCAGAAGCTCAACGATTGGGATTCCCAACAAGTGAGCGGTGTGGAGGTGCTCACTCGTGATTATCATCTGATTGATCAAGTGGGGGAAACACTTCACCATCAGATAGATATAAACCTGAAAGCCGAAACCGTGAAACAAATCTATCCCGAAATTTTCGATTGGATTGCCCTTTTCGACACCAACGTTTCCGTATTGCTCATCATCACCACCTGCGTCTGCATGATTACCATGATGTCCATTTTTTTCATCATCATTCTGGAACAAACGCGACTCATCGGCATCCTCAAAACGATGGGCATGAAGACCAAACATGTGGTACAAACCTTCCTAGTGGTGGCGGGCAACACGCTGCTAAAGGGTCTGTTGGTCGGAAATATCATCGGACTCGGATTTGGATGGCTGCAGCAGAAAACGCACCTCTTCAAACTGGATCCTGACACTTATTATGTGAATTTTGTCCCGATAAAGTTTCAAATCGGGGATGTTATCTTGCTGAATTTGGGCGTTTTCGCAGCGTGTATGCTCGTATTGGTTGTGCCTGCATGGCTCATCAGCAAGAAGATTTCGCCAGTGAAAGCCGTGCAATTCGAATAAGATGCATTTTCACGGCGCCACATATCCAAGGAAATTTTATCTTTGCAGTTTGGATTAAAAATTGAAAAGTCGTGAATACAATAGAGCAACAATTTCAGGAAATCCTTCAAAATAGGGAACCCAAAAACTTATACGACCCTATTGCATACATTCTTATGCAACCCGGCAAACGGTTGCGTCCGAAGCTGGTGAACATTGCCGCAGATATGTTCAACGGAGATCCGGAGCAGGTTCAGCACATCGCTGCCGCCTTCGAGATGCTGCACAACTTCACGCTGATCCATGATGACATCATGGACAAGGCAGATATGCGGCGCGGACAACCCACCGTCTATAAGAAATGGAACAGCAATATCGCCATTCTCTCCGGCGATACGTTGGTGGCCATCGCCCTGTTGGAAATCCTCAAGGTGAAGAGCGACCCCAACACCGTCATCGCCATCACCGACATCTTCGCCCGCATCGGTCAGGAAATCTGCGAAGGACAGCAGTATGACCTCGATTTTGAAACGATGGAGACTGTTCCACTTGAACAATACATCGAAATGATCCGTCTGAAAACGGCCGTGATGTTCGCAGGCTGCCTGAAATCCGGTGGTCTGATTGCCGGCGCGGACCCCGAAAGTCTGCAAGCTCTTTACGACTTGGGCATTCACTTGGGACTGGCTTTCCAGCTGGCCGACGACCTGCTCGATGTGTATGCCGACACCGAAACGTTCGGCAAAGCGGTGGGCGGTGACATCAAAGACAACAAGAAGACCTTCGTCTATCTGAAAGCCCTGGAACTGGCCAACGAACAACAACAACAGCAACTGAAACAGCTCTTTTCCGTCCCCGCGACCGACGAAAAAGCAAAATACAATCAAGTCAGAGCCATTTTCGATGCCGTAAACGTCAGGGAGGTTACCGAGAAGGAAATCGCCCGCTACACCCAGCTCTGTCTGGACGACATTCGCCGCATCCACACGGACGAGGACAAAAAGAAAGAGATTATCTCCTTAGTTCACCATCTGCAAAGCCGGGAGAAGTAGATGTCACAGGACAACAGCAACCGATATTACATCATCCTCGGCGTATTGGGCATTTTGCTGGCCACTTATACGATCCGGCTGTTCAACCTGCAAGTGTTGGACAAATCGTACAAGCGCAAGGCCAACGAAAACGCCATTCGTGAAATCACCATCCACCCTGCCCGCGGATTCATCTACGACCGCAACGACTCCTTGCTGGTCTATAACGATGCTGCATACGATTTGATGGTGGTGCCCAAGGAAATGCGCCCCTTCGACACCATGGAGCTCTGTCGGGTGCTTGATTTGGAGATTGAGGATGTACGGAAAAAGCTGGACAAGGCGGCCAAATATTCCGGAAGCGTGCCTTCGCTTTTCAAACAACAGATTTCCAAGGAAGACTATGGCTATTTGCAGGAGAAAATGTCCGAATTCCCGGGTTTCTTCGTGCAAAGCCGTACTTTGCGCTCCTACCCACAACCTATCGCCGCCCACATTTTGGGATACGTCAGCGAGGTGGACGAACAGGACGTAGAAAACGACAACTACTACAAAATGGGCGACTACATCGGCAAGAGCGGTATCGAGAAGGCATACGAATCGGTGCTACGCGGGGTCAAGGGAAAGCGGAAAGTGCTGGTGGATGTCCACAACCGCGAAATGGGTTCCTACGACAACGGAGCCGAAGATGTGGTGGCCGTACCGGGAACCTCTATCTGGAGCACCCTCGACATGCAGCTGCAACGTTACGGTGAAGAGCTGATGTCCGGCAAACGCGGCGCCATCGTGGCCATAGAGCCCAAAACCGGCGAAATCCTCTGTCTGATTTCCAGTCCCAACTACGACCCGAACCTTTTGGTGGGTACCGCCCGTCCGAAGAATTACGGCAAACTGGTGATGGATCCTGAAAAACCGTTGTTTAACAGAGCATTACAAGCCGCATATCCGCCTGGTTCCACCTTCAAGCTGGCCAATGGGCTCATTGCATTACAAGACCATATCATTACACCTTCCAGCGTATATTCTTGTTCTGGCGGCGGTTATCACATCGGCAGTCACGTGGTGCACTGCCACAACTGTGGCGGCCTGAATATCTACAGCGCCATCCAACGTTCCTGCAACACTTTCTTCTGCCGCGCCTACTACAATATTCTCTCTAATCGCGTGAAATACAAGAATATAGATGATGCATATACCGCATGGCTGGATTACATGAGTTCCATGGGATTCCTCCAAGTTTTCAACACCGACCTGCCTTACGAGCTGAAGGGTCGTATTCCGACAGCTGAATATTTCGACAAAAAGTACAACAATAGCTGGAACGGTAACACTGTGGTTTCCATGGGTATCGGACAGGGCGAGGCCGCCGTCACGCCCCTGCAGATGGCCAACATGCTGGCGGTCATTGCCAACAAAGGCTATTATATCCGTCCGCACGTGGTGAGAGCCATCGGCCACCGCGACAGTTTGAACACGCAATTCAGCGACAAGATATACTCCAAAATCGAGCCGCGCCACTTTGAGACCGTGCTGCAAGGGATGAAGATGGTGGTGACGGCCGGTACGGGACGGGGGGCGCAGATTCCCGGCATCGAGGTGGCCGGAAAGACCGGAACCGCCCAGAACCCGCAAGGGCGCGACCACTCCGTATTCGCTCTCATCGCCCCTGCCAACGACCCGCAGATCGTCATCTTCTGCCTCGTGGAAAACGGCGGCTTCGGTGCCACCGTCGCCTGCCCTATCGCCAGCCTCATGGCCGAATTCTACCTCAACCGCAAAGTGGAACGCACCGACCTCGAAACCCGTATGAAAGAACTAAACATCAAGTAAGCCATGCCGAAGTTAGACCCCTATAATAAAATGTCCAAAGGATTCGATGTGAGGCTGATATGCTATTACCTCGCACTCGTCCTCATCGGTTGGATCACCATCTACTCCACCTGCTACATCCCCGACGGCTCCACGCCCATCTTCGACTTCGGGCAACCTTACAGCAAACAGATGATCTGGATTGGCACCTCTATTCTTCTGGCAACCGTTATTCTATTGATAGACAGTGGTATAATACAGCATTACGCCTATTTCTTCTACCTGTTCTGCCTGTTCCTAATGGTTCTTGTCCTATTTGTCGGTGCAGAAATCAACGGTGCGAAATCCTGGATTAAGATTGGAAGTTTCAGTCTGCAACCGACTGAGTTTATGAAAGTTGCCACAGCGCTAGCCATGGCGAAGTTTATGCAGGAGGGCAAAACCGCCAACGAAAAACGCTACGTCTGGATCGGGCAGTTTGCTCTCATTCTCATTCCCGTCATCGTAGTGATGCTGCAACACGACGCCGGTTCCGCCCTGGTTTTCGGTTCCTTCATCATCCTCTTCTACCGCGAAGGGTTGAGTTCGGGATTCCTGGTGATGTGCATCATCGCCGCCATCCTGACAATCATCACGTTAGCGTGGAACGAAACCTATTCCATCGCCTTGCTGACAGCGGTGTTCATCGTCTTTATGATTGCTAACCGCACCCAAAAGAAAAAACTGCGGCGGAATGTTATTGTCTATATCGCCAGTATCGTTTTCGTATTTTCCGTCAACTTCCTCTACGAACACGGCTTCGAACCGCACCAGAAACAGCGTATCGACACTATTCTCGGTAAAACTTCTGACCCGTTGGGTGCTGACTTTAACCTCAACCAGTCGAAAATCGCCATCGGTTCCGGCGGACTTTTCGGCAAAGGTTATCTTAAAGGCACTCAAACGAAGCTCAAATTCGTTCCAGAGCAGAGCACAGACTTCATCTTCTGCGCCATCGGTGAGGAATGGGGCTTCTTCGGAACCCTTGTGGTCTTTAGCCTTTATGGTGCTTTGATTTTCAGGATTTTAAAACTATCCGAAAAACAGCGAAATCCTTTCGTCAGGTATTACGGCTACGGCATCGCAGGCATTTTCATCGCCCACTTCTTCATCAACATCGGCATGACGATCGGACTGCTGCCCATCATCGGTATCCCTTTACCGTTCATCAGTTACGGCGGCTCCTCGCTTTGGGCCTTCACGATGATGCTGTTCTGCTTTATTAAACTCAATGATAACTAATTAGGCACAAAACAAAAACCTATGGAAAAAAACAACGAAACCTCCATCACCATCTTGGCTGAAATGGCAGCAGCCTACGCTGAAAAAACACCCATTTCATGCGTCCCGCTGGCGCAGTCTGGCTCGCACAGACGCTATTACCGCTTTACGTTTGCGGATGACAGCACCTTGATTGGTGTTTTTAACGAAGATATCGCCGAAAACCAGGCCTTCTTCGAATATACCCGGTTTTTCGGGGAGCAGCATCTGAACGTGCCCTCGCTGCTGACTATCCACGAAGATCAACAACACTATCTGCTGAACGACCTGGGAAAACAAACGCTCTATGATCTGCTCTGCGAAAACAGAAAGGAAAATGGTGATTTTCAGGAGGTTTTGGACTACTATAAGAAAGTGGTCGCTGCTTTGCCACAGTTCCAGATGACGGCTAAAAAGGGACTGGACATGTCGGTGGCCTACCCTCGTGCCGCCTTCGACCGGCAATCCATGCAGTGGGACCTCAACTACTTCAAGTACTACTATTTGAAGATGGTCTATATTCCTTTCAACGAGCAGCTGTTAGAAGATGACTATCAACGGTTTATGGATTATCTGCTCAGCGTTGACGACCATTATTTCCTCTACCGTGATTTCCAGTCGAGGAATATCATGGTTTATCAAGATGATGTCTGGTTTATTGATTATCAAGGAGGTAGAAAAGGGGCGTTACAGTATGACATTGCCTCGTTGCTCTATGATGCAAAAGCTGACCTTTCACCAGAAATCCGTGAGGAACTGTTAGAGTGCTACATGGACCATTTGTCACAGTTCATTCCCGTGGACCGTGAACAATTCAAAGCCTATTTTAACGCTTTTTCACTCATCAGGATTATGCAGGCGATGGGCGCATACGGTTACCGTGGCTACTTCGAACGGAAGGCACATTTTCTGCAGAGCGTACCGTATGCCATCCGAAATATGCGTTACCTACTAGAACACAAAGCGTTACCAGATAATCTACCTGAATTGCGACAGGTGTTGCAAACCGTGGTGGACAGTTATACCGAACCTATTCCGGAGAACACTGATAAACTGACCGTTACTGTGCAAAGTTTCTCGTTTAAGAAGGGCATTCCAGAAGATACCTCCGGTAACGGTGGCGGTTTCGCTTTCGATTGTCGAGCCCTGCCCAATCCAGGCCGTGAGAAAAAATACGCCAACTTCACCGGCAAGGATGAATGCGTGAAAGAGTATTTGCAACAGTATCCTGAGGTGGAAACCTTTGTGAATCATGTTTGTGCGCTGGTCGATATGTCAGTGGACAACTATTTGGAGCGCAAGTTCACCCACCTGACGGTGAATTTCGGTTGTACTGGCGGCCAGCATCGGTCGGTTTATTTTGCTGAACGTACTGCCGCTCATTTACGCGCAAAATATCCGCAAATCACAGTGGATTTACGCCACAGTAATCCTTTGGTCCGCGGTTAAATAATGTTAATTTAGCGGTAATTGATTTTGTCCGGCACTATGTACGCGCTCGGATAGGTCTCGCGGATAGTTTCCAAATCCTTGAAGGCCTGCAAACGGGTGTAATAGTTGCCGACCCGTACTTTAAAGTAAGGTTCGTTGTAAATGAGATAAGATTTCGTGTACGGAAAAAGATTGTTGAAAGTGTTACGGGCGGATTCGGCTTGAGATCTGGAATTTACGCCCGAATAAGCTGCTATTTGGATGCGATAGCCATAAATTTCACCAATTTTACGCCAATTGTTGACATAATCCTCCTGAATTCTGACAATGCTGGGCTCAATGTCATAACGTACATTTTGCTGAGCCCACGCCATTCCGCAGGCCATCATTAGGATGAATATGGTAACAATCTTTCTCATAGACATTTCGCGGCAAAATTACAAAAAAAACAATTCCCTCCCATATTACCAAAACAGGATTTTCAATCCAATGAGAATCAAAACAATACCGCCGATAATTTCGGCATATTGACTGATTTTAGGATTCGTGAACTTTTTGACGAAAGTATAGGCTACGTAAGAAATGATAAATGAGAAGAATCCGATGACCATCACGTTGCGGACAATATGTTGTTCTTGAATCATAGCGAAGCTGAACCCCACGGCCAAGGCGTCAATACTCGTGGCGATAGCTAACAGCAAAACATTTTTCCACTTTGTAACATCCAGATGCTGAGGGTTTTCATCATTTTTACGAAAACTCTCAATCAACATTTTTCCACCAATGAAAGCGAGAATGCCGAAAGCGATAAACGGTCCGATTTTGCCAATGATTCCCAATACCGACTCGCCGAACAACCAGCCAATCAACGGCATTCCGCCCTGGAAAATGCCGAATGCCAGCGAAAAACGCCAAACGTAACGCTTTTCCAGATTCGGCTGCAACATTCCCACCACACAACTGATGGCAAAGCAGTCCATTGCCAAACTTATCGACAAGAGTATCAGTTCTAACCAACCCATAATTCCTTTTTTCGATCAGGCCGCAAAAGTACATTTTTTACTTAGAACTATTTCCAACGACCTGCCTATTGCCAGTTGCCTTTTGCCTTTTGCCTAAAAATTGTACTTTTGCAGACTCAAATTTCGACAAGAACAATATGAAGAATTTCGCCGTTTTCGGAGTGGGCGGTTACGTGGCACCGCGACATTTGAAGGCTATCAAAGAAACTGGTAACCAGATGGTTGCTGCGTATGACAAATCCGATAGTGTGGGCATCATCGACAGTTATTTCCCCGAAGCCGCCTTTTTTACCGAAATGGAACTCTTCGACCGCCACGTCTCCAAACTGAAAAGCACTAATAATCAGCTGGATATAATATCGGTTTGCACGCCAAACTACCTGCACGACGCGCATACCCGTTACGCCCTGCGTCTGGGCACCGATGTCATCTGCGAAAAACCTTTGGTATTGAATCCTTGGAACGTGGATGTGCTTCAGAATGTGGAAAATGAGACGGGCAAGAAAGTTTATAACATCCTGCAACTTCGCCTGCACCCCTCTATTATCGCTCTGAAAGAAAAAGTGGACAATGCCCCGCAAGACATTGTCTATGATGTTGATTTGACGTACATTACATCAAGAGGGTATTGGTACTACACCAGCTGGAAAGGCTCTGATAGCAAGAGCGGCGGCATTGCGACCAACATCGGCATCCATTTCTATGATATGCTATGCCACATTTTCGGCAAGGTGCAGGAGAACGTGGTACATGTGGCTACCCACGACCGTGTGGCCGGATTCATCCGTTTCGATAAAGCTCGAGTGCGTTACTTCTTGAGTATCAATAGGAAAACATTGCCGAAGGAAATACTGGAAAGCGGCAAAACCACCTTCCGACAGATTGTCATCAATGGGGAACCGTTTGAGTTCAGCGATGGTTTTACTGACTTGCACACAGAGAGTTACCGTCAGATCTTGGCGGGCGACGGCTTCGGCTTGGACGAAGTGCGTCCCTGTATCCAGATTGTCTATGACATCCGCAACGCCTCCCCGATCGGATTAAAAGGCGAATACCATCCGCTGGCCGCGCTTCCTTGCGAGAGCCATCCGTTCCATACGAGATAAAATAACTACAACTTTTTATAATACAGCGTATTCCCACACGACCGCTTAAACATCGTGTCGGTAATCCGTCGGATATCATCCTCGGTGACTGCAAAGTAACCGATACGTTCGTCGGCAAAGTCTTCGGCACAACTGTAGAATTCGCCCGTAGCCAAGGTGTTAGCACGGTCTTCCACTTTCAGGTTGCGCTCCAGAATGATGGACTCGGCATTGTTCTTCACCTTCTGCAAATCGTATGATAACTTATTATCAAACTGAAAATCAGATAGATATTTCGACAAAACCTCATCTGCTTTCTCAATGGAAACCCCTTCTGCAGGACGACCACTGACGAAGAACAGCCCCTCGTCGGCGGAACCGGCCACCGAAGCGGAAATGTCGGTGAAGAGGCGGTCCTCGACCACAAACTTACGGTAGAGATAGGAGCTCTGTCCCGTGCCGAGGATGTCGGAAAGCAGGTCGAAAGCGCAATAGTCAGCGTCGGTGCGGGCGCACATCAACCAACTCTTGAAGAGCATGTCGTCGGGCACAGGTTTCTGAACCTCCTTCAGACGATTTTCCGTCGATGACAATTCATGGGGGTATTGGTGGGGGTTCTGCCTTCCAGGCAGAATGTCTCCAAACCACTTGTCAGCCAGTGCGAAAATCTCCTCCGCATGTACGTTGCCGGCGATCACAAGAATGGCGTTGGCCGGACAATAGAACGTGTCGTGGAACTTTCGGATAATGGACATATCCACCTGTTCAATGTGCGACAGCTCTTTGCCGATGGGCAGCCACTGATATGGATGACGCTGGTAACTCAACCCGTACATTTGCATCATCAGGTCACCGTATGGCTGGTTCAGGCAGGTCTCCTTGAATTCTTCCATCACCACTTGCTTCTGCACATCCAGTCCTTGCTGACTGAATGAGAGGGCAGCCATTCGGTCGGATTCGAGCCAAAGAGCCGTCTCTATATTGTTGGCTGGCAGCACAATATAGTAATTTGTCAAATCTTGCGAAGTATATGCATTATTAATAGCACCCACCTTCTGAAGGGCCAAGTCGAAGTCGGGAGCATGGTCGGAGCCACTGAACATGAAATGCTCCATCAAGTGCGCCAGACCGGTGCAGGCGGGATTTTCGTCGCGTGAGCCCACGCGATACACGATGGTGCAGGCGGCTAATGGGGTGGTGTGGTCCTCGTGTACCAACACATGAAGTCCGTTGGAGAGGATTTGTCGGGTGAATGGTATAGCCATATTTTTCGCGATTTTGTCGGCAAAAGTACGATTTTTAGCCAAAAAACACTATTGACATTATGAAGGATCGAGTATAATAGTTTATCATGAGCATTATAATAAACTCATTATCAATAATTTATGTTAAATGAAAAAAATATTGCATTTGATGATGATTGAATGAAAAAAAGTGTATTTTTGCGCCATCAAAAAAGGAACGCTTCCTTAGCTCAGTTGGTTAGAGCATCTGACTGTTAATCAGAGGGTCCAAGGTTCAAGTCCTTGAGGGAGCGCAAAAGGAAAGGCACTTACGAAATCGTGAGTGCTTTTTTCTTTTCAGGCTCGCCATCCCCCCATTTTTTCCATCTCTTTGTATCTCTTTTTTTTATACCTTTGCCGCGCGAAAAAAAGAGTTGGTTTTAATCGTAAGTAACGACTAAACAATAAAATAAATCTACAACCAAATTTTATAGTATGGAAAAAATAAAATCATTGGCAGATCTCAAGAAAAAGAGAGAAGAGTTGCAGTCCAAGATTGAATTG